>Ga0209257_1000249_pt1 | contig 124522 bp, 107 predicted proteins | sample AraplaCvi_mCL_r2_FD_184277 | JGI IMG/M metagenome (GOLD analysis project Ga0209257, IMG submission 184277) | Arabidopsis root microbial communities from North Carolina, USA - plate scrape MF_Cvi_mCL_r2 (SPAdes) (version 2) | ecosystem: Host-associated > Plants > Roots > Endosphere | place... | reverse complement strand
CCGCATCAATACGGCGACCGTGGTGTTTCAATCCAGCGGCCCAGTCGACGATTGGAAACGCGCGCCAGTGACAGACCCGTCATCGGAGCCAGCACCTGCATCCTCAACCTTGCTCGTCGACCGACTTTCCCGCCGCATCCGGTGCTACCCGGACTGCCGGCAATATCAACATTTTTGGCAGTGGCGCTCCCTTCTGTGCCTGCGTGCCCAAAAACCAAAAAAGAGGTGACCAGGAGCGGCGGGTTCTGAACTGAGCTATCTGCCGAAACAGACCGGGACTCGGACCCGGGACCTTCATGGCCAAGACCATGACGCTCTTACCTGTAAACCCACCTGCATTCACCTCGAAACAAAAAAGCAGCGACAAGAGTCGGCGAAACGTCGTGCTCTAACCACTGAGCTACGGTCTTTCGACCGGCGGGATTCGAACCCGCGACCACGAGATTAAGACTCTGTAGTTCCACCAGCATTCGCTGAAAAAAACAGTGCGACAAGGATGACAAGACATAGGCCACGCCAGCACGCTGGCGCTGGGATTCGAACCCCGGCCGTGCCAGATGTAGTCCTGCTTGCATTCGCACTTCAACTTCGCGTCCCCGTCCGGCGACTAACGATCGATGTGAGGAGAACATGGTTGGATGTACTCACATCTGCATTCGCCGGACGACGACATCAATTCGATCGGCGGGGAGCGCCGCGAGCAAGACCCGCGACGCCCTCGCACTCTCAGACCGAGGTTTCCTCGATCACACCCACCCAATGGTCGGCGCCCAGGCCGCCCGCGGCATACACCGCCAGCAGCTTGAACACTTCGTCGCTGAAGCCACCGATGTTCAGCACATCGTCACGCTCCTGCGCCTGAGTGGTCGCATAAGGCTGGATGTCGATGCACACCATCCGCGCCTTCGGGTTGCGCTTCTTGAACGCTGCCCATTCCTGCATGGTTGCGGTACCGCGGCCACGTGCAGGGTCGGCCCACGACTCGTTGTCCGACACCAGCACCACCAGATCGGCATGCGCTTTCTCGCGGTTCAGCAACGCCAGCGGCGCGCTGCACGAGGTACCGCCGCCGCCCACCGCCGCCAGCTTGGCCGCGTTGGTCATCACCGAATCGCGAGGATTCAGTTGCAGCGAAACCACCTTCGTCTCGAAAGGCAGCACACGCGCATCCGCATTGCGGCGCAGCACAGCAGCAGCAACCAGCGCGGCCACGTCGATGCATCGCACCGTCGTGGTAGCCGAACCGCGGTGACCCGTCACCGGCGAGCTCATCGAGCCCGACACGTCCGGACACACCACCACGCGGCCCTCGAACTGCGGCACATTGGCCAGCGCGAGTTCCATCGCGTCTTGCAGCGCCTCCTTCACCACATGCGGCACATCGGCACCGGCGGCCTTCCAAGCGGCCATCAGCTGGTACGGCAGCACGCGAGCCTTTGCCACCGCCAGCGGATCGCGCAGCTTGGCGGCCACCGCTTCGGCGAGGCCGGGCAATGCGAACACGCCGTGACGAGCGAAGGTGTTCAGGTTCTGACGCACCATCTGCCACGAACCACGCTGCGCGATCTGCGCCCAGGCCTGCGTATCCAGTTCCAGCGCGGTCAGCATCTGGAAGGGCACGTCGGGCACATCCTGCGTACGATCGCGCTTGAAGCGTTCGAAGGCCTGCGTGACCGGAGGCAGCGCCTCCAATGCATACGGACGATCGATCAGCCATGCGAACCACGCGGCACGCCAGGCTTCGGCGGGCTTCGGGTGAACCATCTTCACCACGTCGGCCAGCGACGGCGTGTTGCCCACGGCAGCGTTCAGCAGTTGCGCTTCGGTCGCTTCGAGCAGCCATTGCTGCACCAGCTTCTTCGGACGTGTACCGAGCGACTTCCGGCCCGCCGCGCCGGAACGCAGCATCTGCACGAAGTTGCGCAGCATCTTGCCGTTGTCGACCACGCGGCCAAACACCTTGGCCAGCAGCGATACATCGCGCACCGCCAGCGTGGCGGCCAGCAGTGCCGGCATGTCCTTCATGTGGCCTGCGCGGCGGACGTACACGGCCGTCTTGGCCACGAACAGCGGATCGACTTCTCGGGCCAGAGCCAGCACGGCGTCGAGCTGATCCTGAGCCTGCGCGTAGAACGTGTTGTTCAGGCAACCGGTGGCCGCGAGTTGCGCCAGACGGTGCTTGGGCGACAGCGCATAGGCGGCGCCACCGGCTTCGTTGCGGACATCGGCAGCGGGTTGCAGGGCACCGCGCAGCGTCTGGAAGAGTTGAAGGTTGGCCATGTGACTTCTCCTTGTTCGGTTCTTTTGTTCGGTTGTCTTCTTGAGTTGTGATCCTTATTGCAACGGGTGTGCCAGCGCACTCGCCCTCGACGAATCAATCTTTCAAGCTGTTGATTTGATTGAAATTTTTCCACTTTCGAACATCCGAGCGCGGCAAACCGGCCTCTGGATCACATTCATTTCTTATAATTTTGGATAGCTATTTATCCAATTAATGAAGAAACCCATCGTCGTCATCGGCTTCCTCGGCACCCAGCTCGACGCCGGCCAGGGCGCGGGTCGCTGGAACAAGTGGCGCCCCACGGTCTCGCTCGCACAGCACGAGGACATGGTCGTCGCGCGCATGGAGCTGCTCTACACACTGCGGCACAAGGCGCTGGCCGAGGTGGTGAAGGCCGACATCGCCACCGTGTCGCCCGAGACCACGGTCAATCTCGTGCCGATCGATCTCGAGGACCCGTGGGACTTCGGCGAGGTCTACACGCGCCTGTACGACTGGGCGCGCGGCTACCCCTTCGACACCGAGCGCGAGCAGTATTGGACGCACATCACCACCGGCACGCACGTCGCGCAGATCTGCATGTTCCTGCTGTCCGAATCGCGCGTTGTGCCCGGCGTGCTGGCGCAGACCTCGCCGCCGAAGAAGCAGCGCGAAGGCGAGGCCGGCAAGTGCACGCTGATCGATCTCGACCTCTCGCGCTACGACGTGATCGCGCGGCGCTTCGATGCCGAGCAGCGCGATGCGGTCGCGTTCCTGAAGAGCGGGATCGCCACGCGCAATGCGCGCTTCAATGCGCTGATCGACGAGATCGAGCGCGTGGCCGTGCGCTCGCGCGCGCCGATCCTGCTGGTCGGGCCCACCGGTGCGGGCAAGTCGTTCCTGGCGCGGCGCATGTTCGAGCTGAAGCAGGCGCGCCACCAGATGACGGGGCCGTTCGTCGAAGTGAACTGCGCGACGCTGCGCGGCGACGGCGCGGCCTCGACACTGTTCGGTCACAAGAAGGGCTCATTCACCGGCGCCGCGGCCGACCGCGCGGGCCTGCTGCGCACCGCGCACCAGGGCGCTCTCTTCCTCGACGAGATCGGCGAGCTCGGGCCCGACGAGCAGGCAATGCTGCTGAAGGCGATCGAGGAGAAGCGCTTCTTCCCCGTGGGCGCCGACAAGGAGGTGGAAAGCGACTTCCAGCTGATCGCCGGCACCAACCGCGACCTGCGCAGCGACGTGGCCGAGGGGCGCTTCCGCGAAGACCTGTTCGCGCGCATCAACCTCTGGACCTACGACCTGCCGGGCCTCGCGCAGCGGCCCGAAGACATCGAGCCCAACGTCGACCACCTGCTGGCCCTTCACGCGGCGGAGAACCATCGCGTGGTGCGCTTCAACGCCGAGGCGCGCGCGGCCTATCTGCGCTTTGCGCAGAGCGGCGAGGCGATCTGGAGCGGCAACTTCCGCGATCTCTCCGCGAGCGTGACACGGCTGGCGACGCTGGCCGATGGCGGACGCATCCCGGTGGCACTGGTCGAGGCGGAGATCGCGCGGCTGCGGTGGCTGTGGAAGCATGCCGGTGCCGCCGCACCGGCCGAGGGCAACGGCGTCGACCTGGATGCGCTGCTCGGCGAGGAACGCGCGGCGGCGCTCGACCTGTTCGATCGGCTCCAGCTCGAGGCAGTGATGCACGTGTGCCGGCAGTCGCGCAGCCTGTCGGATGCGGGCCGCCAGCTGTTCCAGGCCTCACGCGCGCAGCGCAGCGTGGTGAACGACGCGGACAGGCTGCGCAAGTACCTCGCCAAGCACGGGCTCGAGTGGGGCCGGATCGCCGACGCCTGAGCTATCCTCCGCCGCGATGGCCATCTCTGCATTCGCCGTGAAAGTCCCCGCCGCCGAGCCTCTCGTCGAGGACTTGCGCCGCCGCTACGACGCGACCGTCGCACTGGGTGTGCCGGCGCACGTCACGGTGCTCGTTCCTTTCATGGACCCTGCGCTGATCACACCCGAAGTGCTGGAGCACGCGCGGCAGGCTCTGAATCGGACGCCTTCGTTTGCCTTCTCCCTGGGCAAGGTCGGGCGCTTTCCCGAAACCGCATACCTCGCACCGGAACCGGCCGCCCCCTTCATCGAAATGACACTGGCGCTCGCGCATGCATTTCTCGATTTCCCGCCGTATGGCGGCGAGCACGAAGGTGTCATTCCGCATCTGTCGGTGGCGCACGGCAACGCGCTCGATGCGGACGCGGCGGTTGCCGAATTGGAGGCGCGCCTTCTCGCATCGGGCGCCGCGCATGCGAACTGCACCGAAGTCACGCTGATCGAAAACTCGTCGGGGCGCTGGCAGGACATGCACGTCTTCCGACTGCCCAAAGCACCGGCACCCATGCGCAACGTCCTCTTCATCTGCAGCCGCAACCAGTGGCGCAGCCCGACCGCAGAACGCATCTGGCGCAAGCACCCGCTGATCTCCGCGCGCTCCGCCGGCACCAGTCCGAATGCGCGGCATACAGTTTCCGTCGACGACATCGAATGGGCCGACGTCATCCTCGTGATGGAAGAAAAACACAAGTCGCGGCTGGTGGCCGAGTTCACGCGGATGCTCGAAGGCAAGCCGATCCACGTGCTCGACATTCCCGACGACTACAAGTACATGGACCCGGAGCTGATCGAGGAACTCGAACGCTCGGTGGGGTCCATCCTTGAAATCGACTAGCGCCCAATGTCAGAAATCTACATAAGCACGGACATCGAATCCGACGGCCCCATCCCCGGGCCGAACTCGATGCTCAGCTTCGGCTCGGCCGCCTACACGGCCGACAAGCAGCTCATATCCACCTTCAGCGCGAACCTGCACACCCTGCCGGGCGCCGAGGCCGATCCGAAGACTGCCGCGTGGTGGAAGACCCAGCCCGATGCATGGGCCGCCTGTCGCACCGAACTGCAGGACCCGGCCCACGCCATGAAGAACTACGTGAGCTGGCTCAAGGGCCTGCCGGCGCGGCCGGTGTTCGTCGCCTACCCGGCGGGCTTCGACTTCCTGTTCGTCTACTGGTACCTGATGCGCTTCGCCGGCGAGAGCCCGTTCAGCCACTCGGCGCTCGACGTCAAGTCGTTCGCGATGGCCATGCTTGGGCTCGACTACCGCGAGAGCACCAAGCGCGCGATGCCGCGCCGCTGGTTCGACAAGCTGCCGCACACGCACGTCGCGCTCGACGACGCCATCGAGCAGGGTGCCCTCTTCTGCAACATGCTTGCAGAAAATCGAGCGACCGCCTCGGGCAAACAGTCATGACGAACCACTCGGTCCGCCGATGGTGCAAGAGGCTGGCGCTGTGTGCGCTGCCGCTCATGCTGGCGGGCTGCGTCCAATCGCTGTTCTATTACCCCGACAGCGTGCGCTACGAAACACCCGACGTGCTGGGCCTGCGCTACGAGAGCGTGCAGTTCGCCAGTGCCGACGGCACGCGCCTGAGCGGCTGGTTCCTGCCCGCGGAGAACCGCCAGAACCCAAAGGAAGCCAAGGGCACGGTGGTGCACTTCCATGGCAATGCGCAGAACATGAGCACGCACTGGCGCTTCGTGGCCTGGCTGCCGAAGCAGGACTACAACGTGTTCGTGTTCGACTATCGCGGCTACGGCCAGTCCGAAGGCAAGCCCGAGCCCAAGGGTGTGTTCGAGGACTCCCACGCCGCGCTGAACTATGTGCGCTCGCGCGGCGACCTCGACCCCGAGCGGCTGTTTCTGTTCGGGCAGAGCCTGGGCGGCACCAACGCGATCGCAGTGATGGGCTCGGGCAACAGGGCGGGCGTGAAAGCGGTGGCCGTCGAGTCGACCTTCTATTCCTATTCGTCGATTGCCAACGAAAAGCTCTGGGGCGCCGGCTTGCTCGTGAGCGACGAGTACGCGGCATCGAAGTACGTGGCGGCGGTGTCGCCCGTTCCGCTGCTGCTGATCCACGGCACGGCCGACCAGGTGATTCCGCTCGCGCATTCGAAGCGCCTGCTGGCCGATGCGCGCGAGCCCCGCCGGCTGATCGAAGTACCGGGCGCCAGCCACCTCGAACCGATGACGGCCCTGCGCTACGGTGCCGCCTACCGGAAGGCGCTGACCGCATTCTTCGAGGCCGCGCAACATCCGCTGCAGCAATGACAACCGCCATGAAGCACTTCGACGAAGCCGCCACCCGCGCACCCCTGGACTTCGAGCGGCTGGTGCCCGCGCTGCACGCGGCCTTCGTTGCCGGGGCGCAGGTGCCGCCGCGCCATGTGCACGGCATCGAGACCGCCTCGAGCGGCGGGAACAAGGGCACGGTGCTCATCATGCCGGCGTGGAGCGATGCGGGCTTCCTGGGCATCAAGACCATCAACATCTTTCCGGGCAACAGCGCGCGCGGCCTGCCCGGCCTGCATGCGACCTATGTGCTGTACGACGCGCACACCGGCGTGCCGCTGGCGATGATGGACGGCAACGAGATCACCGCGCGCCGCACGGCGGCCGCCTCGGCGCTTGGCGCGTCGTTCCTGGCCCGCCGGGATGCGCGCCGGTTGCTGGTGCTGGGCACAGGCCGCATCGCGCGCATGCTTCCTGCCGCGCATGCGAGCGTGCGGCCCATCGATGAGCTGTGGGTGTGGAACCACCGGGCCGAAGGCGCCGAGACGCTGGCCGCGCAGTGGCGCGCCGAGGGCTGGAACGCGCAAGCCGCCACCGACCTGGAAGCGGCTGTGCGCCAGGCCGACATCGTGAGTTGCGCCACGCTGGCCACCGCGCCATTGGTGCGCGGCGAATGGCTGGCACCGGGCTCGCACCTGGACCTGATCGGCAGTTTCACGCCGGCCATGCGCGAGGCCGATGCGCAGTGCTTCGCGGGGGCCCGCACCTTCGTCGACACCGACGAGGCGCTGCAGAAAGCCGGCGACCTGCTCGATGCGATGGCGGCCGGCACGCTGCGGGCGGAAGACGTCGGCGGCACCCTCGCCGCCCTTTGCCGCACAGAGCGCCCGGGCCGCTCCGGCGGCGAGGAACGCACCGTGTTCAAGGCCGTCGGAAGCGCGTTGGAAGACCTGGCCGCCGCCACCCTGGTGTGGCAATCGAGAGACACAGCCTAAGCCTTATGGCTTAGTCTTCGGCGAAAAAACCTCCGTCAGGACGGTTTTTCCCAACATCCAGATACGCCTTGTAGCCAATAGTAAATATTGTGCATTGGGGCTATCGTGCTCCTGAACTACCGACGGGGGCCCACATGCTCAGCACCCAACACAAAGCCAACATCCTCCGCAAGGCCGGATACGCCGTGCCGGCCGAGCCGGGGAGTGCCGACTGCATCCACCAGACGGCCCAATGCTGGGAGAAGGCGATCGACACGCTCTACGTGTCGTACTCCGCCAGGCGCGCCGCCAAGAGCCTGCGGGACGCGGAGGAGGCGCGGATGCTGGCGCTTCTGCAGCGGCGCTCGGCCAAGGCCTGGGCCTGACGGCCCGGCCAGGCACCCGCTCAGCTTCAGGGCTTCTTCTGCTTTTCCGGCGCGTCGTTGCTGCCGCCGCGCGAGAGCTGACCCGCCTTCATCGCTTCGCGGTTCGCCGCGCGACGCTTGGCCGCCGCGGCGCGGCGCTCTTCCCTCGACATCTTCGGCGCGGTCGTCGGGCGGACCTCGCCTTCCTGCATCTGCGGTCCGCGTGCGGCGGCGGCGCCGTCCGCGCGGCGTTCCTTGCGGGCCTCGGCGCGTTCCGCCTTGGTGGTGGGCGCCGTGGGCCGCGCCTTGCCCTGCGCCGGGTCGGCTTCGCCGGAAGACTGGGCGGACGCCACCTGCACGACCATCATCTGAGCCAGGGCCAGGCAAACCGGCACAAGCATATTTTTCATAGCGACGACCTTTCAACACCCGCGAAGGCGCGGGGCCGGGGCATTGTGGTCAGGGTCCGAGGCTGTGTCCACACCGGCAACCCGCATGCCGATGGAGCCTCGGCCCGCGCACTGGCGGTCGCTCAGGTAGGCGAGAACCAGCCTGACGAGTTCGGTCTTCATCGCGGGAGTCTCCAGGTCACCACGCCGTGCTGCTGCATGAACCGCCCCTTCGACCGCGGACGAGAGCATGCGGGCCGCGACCTCGGTATCGGCGCTTTCTCCCGGTCCCTGGCTTTCGGCGACAAGGGCCCGGTAGCGCCGCTGGTATTGCGCCTCGAACTCGGGGTAGCTCGAACGCGCGGCGAGCGGCACCTCGCCCATCAGCACGCGGTGCAGCGCCTGGTCGACCGAGTGGGCTGCGATGACGCCATCGACGAAGCGCTCCACCCGGCGCGGCAGCATGGCCACTGCATCGCCCTCTTGCTCGCCTTCATCGTCGGCGCCGGACAGCGCCACGAGCACTTCGTCGAGGTGGCGCTGCCGGATCGCCTCGGCGATGGCCAGCTTGTCCGGGAAGTACTGATAGAGCGAGCCGACGCTGACACCGGCCACCGCCGCGATCTCGTTGGTGGTGAACCGGTCCCATCCGCGGCGCGCCAGAACGCGAGTCGCGGCCTCGACGATCGCGTCCACCGTGACGCGCGAACGCTGCTGGCGCGGTGCTTTGCGCATGGTCCGGCGCTGTGGGGGAATGCGAGTACCCAAGTTCGAGGCTCCATTCAAGAATAGGACCGCACGCAACGCGTGCATTCAACCGTTCAAGGGGAGATTGTGATGAGTACGCAGACGCTTCTGGCTTCGCTGTTCCGGTACAAGGCCTGGGCCGACGAAGGGCTCCTGGCAGGTCTCGCAGACCTGGCCGCGAAGGGCCCGGCCGACGAGTACCGCTGCGCGATGCGCGTGTTCAACCACGCCTGCATCGTCGACCGCATCTTCGTTGCGAATCTCCAGCGCAAGGCGCACGCATACACGGCGACAGGCTCGCGCGAGCCGCCAGCCCTGGAAGCGCTGGCCGAATCGGTCAGGGAAACGGACCGCTGGTACGTCGACTACGTCGCGCGCCTGAGTCCAGAGGAGCTTGCGGAAAGCATCGAGTTCACATTCACCGACGGCAGCCCGGGCCGCATGTCGCGCGAGGAGATGCTGGGCCACGTGGTGGCCCATGGCGGCTATCACCGGGGCGAGGTCGGCCAGATCATGACCCGGCTCACGGGATCGTCGCCGCCCGATACCTTCACCGGCTATCTGCACCAGGCCGAGCCCGCGCGCCGGACGGCACACCTGAACGCACGACACGCCCCAAAAGAAAAGGCACCCTCGCGGGTGCCTAGTTCGTTGCGGATGCTGCGCTGAGCGCGATCAGTCCAGCGACACGTTCGCCTTGCGGATCACGTCCGTGAAGCGCTTGGTCTCGGTCGCCACAAACTGGTCGAACTGCGGGCGCGTGGTCGGGAAGGGCTCGTAGCCGAAGCTCTTGAACTTCTCCAGCACGTCGGGTTCGGCCAGGCCCTTCTCGATGTCGCGCTTGATCTTGTCGGTCACCGAGGCGGGCAGGCCCTTCGGCACGGCGATGGCGTTCCAGCCGATCACCTCGAAGCCCTTCGGGCCGCCCGACTCGCCCACGGTCGGCACGTCGGGGAAGGCGGCCACGCGCTGGGGCGCGGCGGCTGCCAGGAAGCGCAGCTTGTTGGCGCGCTGCAACGGGCCGGCGGTGGCGCTGCTGCCCAATGCAAAGGCCAGCTCGCCGGTGGCGACCGACGTGTACAGCTGCGTGGTCTCCTTGTAGATCACGTGCTCCATCTGCGTGCCGGTGGCCGACTCGAACAGCTCCGAGCCCAGGTGCACCGGGTTGCCCACCGACCAAGAGCCGTAGTCGAGCTTGCCGGGGTTGGCCTTCGCGTCGGCGATCAGGTCACCCACCTTCTTGTACTTGCTGTTGGTGGCGACGGTGAAGAAGAAGTAGGTCTTGAACAGCGGCAGCAGTGCATCGAAGTCCTTGGACGCGTCGTAGGGCAGCTTCTTGAACAGCGCCGGGTACGCGGCCAGGTGCACGTTGTCGAGCACGATGATGTCGTGGCCGTCCTTGGCGCCGCGCTTGAAGGCATCGATGGCGATGAAGCCGTTGCCGCCCGGGCGGTTCTCGACCACCACCGGCTGGCCCCAGGCGCGCGAGAGCTTGTCGGCCACGAGGCGAGCCACACCGTCGGGGCCACCGCCGACCGGGAACGGCGTGATGATGCGCACGGGCTTGGTCGGAAAGGCGGGTTGCTGCGCCGATGCGGTGGTGGGCACCAGCGCGGCCGTGGCCAGCGCGAGTGCGGCCAGGGCGACGTTGCGGCGTGTTGCGTTTGTCTTCTTCATTCTCTGATCCTCTTGTTTCGGTTCTCTTGGTTTTAAAACTCTCCGGGCCTGCCCGATGTGCGCTAGGGCACCTCTTCCGGCAATTCCCTGTCGGCTTTCGCGGCTACTCCGCCACCGCGCCCGAACTCTTGACGATCCGCGCCCACTTCTCGCTCTCCCGCGAAATGAGCGCTGCATAGTCGGGAGGCCCGCCCAGCAAGGGCACGGCACCTTCCACATCCAGCCGCGACTGGAATTCCTTCTCCCCCGCCACCTGCAGCATCTGCGCCGACAGTGTCTTCACGAACGCGTCGGGCGTGCCGCGCGGCGCGAGGATGCCGTAGGTGAGCGTGCTCTCGAAACCCGCGAGTTCGCGCAGGCCCGACTCGGCCACGGTGGGCACGTCGGGCAGCGACGGCAGGCGCTGGGCGCTGGTGACGGCAATGGCGCGCAACCGCCCGCCCTTGACCAGCGCGAGCGCAGGCGGGATGACGCTGAACATCATCTGCACCTGGCCGCCCGCGAGGTCGGTGAGCGCGGGGTTGGTGCCCTTGTAGGGGATGTGATTGATCTTCGTGCCAGTGCGCTGCGCGAAGAGTTCGCCGGTGAGGTGGCCGCCAGTGCCGCTGCCGCTCGATGCGTAGTCGAGCAGGCCGGCACGCGCCTTCGCCTCGTCGACGAGGTCGCCCACGGTGCGCACCTTCGAGGACGCGGGCACCACGAGCACGAGCGCGGACGACGCGAACATGGCCACGGGCAGCAGGTCCTTGCGGGCGTCGAACTTCAGGCCCTTGTACAGCGCCGGGTTGATCGACACGGTGCCCGTGTGGCCCAGCAGCAGCGTGCTGCCGTCGGGCGTGCTGCGCGCCACCTGCTCGGTGCCGAGGTTGCCGCCCGCGCCGGGCTTGTTGTCGACGATGACGCCCGACTTGCGCACCTCGCCCAGGCCCTTGGCCATCTGGCGTGCGAACACGTCGTTGCCGCCGCCGGCCGCGAAAGGCACGACGATGCGGATCGGCTTGCCGGCGGCCTGCTGCGCATGCGCGGGCTGGCCCGCTGCTGCCAGCAGCCCCAGCAGCAGCTCGCGTCGAGCGAGACCCATCAGACGCGTTCGAGAATCACCGCAATGCCCTGCCCCACGCCGATGCACATCGTGCACAGCGCATAGCGGCCGCCGCCCTTGTGCAGCTGGTTGACCGCAGTGGTGGCCAGGCGCGCACCGCTGGCGCCGAGCGGATGGCCCAGCGCGATCGCACCGCCGTTGATGTTGACGCGCGCGTCGTCGTCCTTCAGGCCCAGCAGGCGCAGCACGGCAAGGCCTTGTGCAGCAAAAGCTTCGTTGAGTTCGATGACGTCGATCTGGTCGAGCGTGAGGCCGGTCAGCGCCAGCACCTTCTGCGTGGCCGGCGCGGGGCCGATGCCCATGACGCGCGGCGCAACGCCGGCAGTGGCCATGCCGACCACGCGGGCGCGCGGCGTGAGGCCGTGCTTGGCGGCACTGGCTTCGTCGGCCAGCAGCAGCGCGCAGGCGCCGTCGTTCACGCCGCTGGCGTTGCCGGCGGTGACGGTGCCGTCGGGGCGCACCACACCCTTGAGCTTGGCGAGCGATTCGAGGCTGGTCTCGCGCGGATGCTCGTCCTTGTTGACGATGATCGCGTCGCCCTTCTTCTGCGGCACGGTCACGGGCACGATTTCGGCGTCGAAGAAGCCCGATTTCTGCGAGGCCACAGCGCGCAGCTGCGAGTTCAGCGCCATCAGGTCCTGCGCCTCGCGCTCGATCTTGTAATCGGTGGCCACGTTCTCGGCCGTCTCGGGCATGGAGTCGACGCCGTACTGCGCCTTCATGAGCTTGTTGACGAAGCGCCAGCCGATGGTGGTGTCGTACACCGCGTTGTTGCGGCTGAAGGCGCTCTCGGCCTTGGGCATGACGAAGGGCGCGCGGCTCATGCTTTCGACGCCACCGGCGATCATCAGGCCGGCTTCACCGGCGCGGATGGCGCGTGCCGCCGTGCCCACGGCATCGAGGCCCGAGCCGCACAGGCGGTTGATGGTGCCGCCGCCGATTTCGAGCGGCAGGCCCGCGAGCAGCGCCGACATGCGCGCAACGTTGCGGTTGTCTTCGCCAGCCTGGTTGGCGCAACCGTAGAGCACGTCGCTCACGGCTTGCCAGTCGACGTTCTTGTTGCGTTCCATCAGCGCGCGCAGGGGCACGGCGCCGAGGTCGTCGGCACGCACGCTGCTGAGCGAGCCGCCGTAGCGGCCGAAGGGGGTGCGGACTGCGTCGCAGATGAAGGCTTGGTTGGTCATGGTCTGTCTCTTTTGGAAGGATGTTGATTCGGGTACCGGAAGTCCGCCTTACGCGGCGATCGGCAAACCCACGAGCTTCTCGAGTTCCTCGCGGCTCAGGCCATCGACCAGGTCGACGAGCTTCAGGCCCTCGGGCGTGCATTCGAGCGTGGCCAGGTCGGAGTACACGCGCTTGACGCAGCCGATGCCGGTCAGCGGATAGGTGCACTCCTTCACCAGCTTGCTCGCGCCCTGCTTCGTGAGCAGGTCCATCATGACCCAGGTCTGCTTGGCGCCGATAGCCAGGTCCATCGCGCCACCCACCGCGGGAATGGCGTCTTTCTCGCCGGTGTGCCAGTTGGCGAGGTCGCCGGTGGCCGACACCTGGAACGCGCCGAGCACGCAGATGTCGAGGTGGCCGCCGCGCATCATCGCGAAGCTGTCGGAGTGGTGGAAGAACGAGCCGCCCGGCAGCAGCGTGACGGGCTGCTTGCCGGCGTTGATGAGGTCGTAGTCTTCCTCGCCGGCCTCGGGCGCGGGGCCCATGCCGAGGATGCCGTTCTCGCTCTGCAGGATGACCTCGCGGCCCTCGGGCAGGTGGTTGGCCACCAGCGTGGGCTGGCCGATGCCGAGGTTGACGACGGCGCCGTCGAAGATGTCTTGTGCCACTCGCGCTGCGAGCTGGTCCTTGGTGCGACGTGTGTAGCTCATGGTCATGCTGCCTTCTTGAAGCCGCCGGCCTGCGTGGCCACGCGTTCGATGCGCACCACCTGGTGCACGAAGATGCCCGGGGTCACGATGGTCTCCGGGTCGAGGGTGCCGAGTTCGGCGATGTCGTGCACGGTGGCGATAGTCTTCGTCGAGGCCATGGCCATCACCGGGCCGAAGTTGCGCGCGGCCTTGCGGTAGACCAGGTTGCCCCAGCGGTCGCCGCGCTCGGCCTTGATGAGCGCCACGTCGCCGTGTATGGGGTACTCGAGCACGTACTGCACGCCGTCGATCTCGCGGGTTTCGCGGTTGCCGGCGAGTTGCGTGCCGTAGCCGGTGGGGCAGAAGAAGGCGCCGATGCCGGCGCCCGCGGCGCGGATGCGCTCGGCAAGGTTGCCCTGGGGCACGAGCTCGAGTTCGAGCTTGCCGCTGCGGTAGAGCCCGTCGAACACCTGGCTGTCGGCCTGGCGCGGGAAGCTGCAGATGATCTTGCGCACGCGTCCGGCCTTGAGCAGCGCCGCGAGGCCGGTCTCGCCGTTGCCGGCGTTGTTGTTGACGACGGTGAGGTCCTTGGCGCCCTGTTCGACGAGGCCCTCGATGAGTTCGTTGGGAATGCCGGCGGTGCCGAAACCGCCGATGAGAACCGTGGCGCCGTCTTGGATGCCTGCCAGGGCATCGGCGACCGAGCGCGCGATCTTGTTGATCATGAAGCTTGTCTCCGGGAGTGAGGAAAGAAACCGAACCACCTGAACACGCCGATCGATTCTGCGAACCGCCGATTTGTTCGTCTAAAGAACATTTGTTCGTATAATGAATTCTAAAGAGGATCGACCACCATGGCAACCCACCCCGCACAAACCGACACACCCGCGCCCGGCGACAGCTACGTCCAGTCTTTTGCGCGGGGGCTGCAGGTGATCCGTTCGTTCAGCGCGAAAGCGCCGCACCAGACGCTCAGCGAGGTGGCGGCCGGCAGCGGGCTCACGCGCGCGGGCGCGCGGCGCATCCTGCTCACGCTGCAGACGCTGGGCTATGTGGTGACGGACGGCAAGCTCTTCACGCTCACGCCGCGCATCCTCGACCTCGGCTTCGCGTACCTGTCGTCGATGCCGATCTGGAACCGCGCCGAGCCGGTGATGGAAGCGCTGGTGCAGCAGGTGCAGGAGTCATGCTCGGCCGCCGTGCTCGATGCGACGGACATCATCTACGTGCTGCGCGTGCCCACGCAGAAGATCATGCGCATCAGCCTGGGCGTGGGCTCGCGCCTGCCGGCCTACTGCACGTCGCTGGGCCGGCTGCTGCTGGCCGACCTGGAAGACGACGAGGTGCGCGCACGGCTCGAAGCCTCCGACATCCAGGCGCTGACCAAGCACACGGTGACCGACATCGACGTGCTCATGGCCAAGGTGGCGCAGGCGCGCAAGCAGCAGTGGTGCCTGGTGAACCAGGAACTGGAAGAAGGCCTGATCTCGGTGGCCGCCCCTATCGTCGACCGGCACGGCCGCATGGTGGCCGCGCTCAACATCAGCGGGCAGGCGAACCGCACCAGCGCGAAGGTGATGCAGGAGACGATGCTGCCGGCCCTGGTCGATGCCGCGAAGAAAGTCTCGCAGCTTCTTTAGGCAACCGCACGCAGCCGTTGGCCCTTTCCAGGAACACCGCGGAACCGGCTTCGCCGGGCCGCTGGTGTTGCTTGCCCCCGGTAGGGGGTAGGAGAAGCGACACGAAGTGCGCGAAGCCTGGGGGCGAGTTCAGCCCTCGGAGTGAATGCCCTTCATGATGATCACGCCGCCCAGGCGCGTGGTGTCGGCGCGCATGCGCTTGGCCAGTGTGTCGGGCGAACCGGGCTGCGCCTGCCAGCCGGTCTTGAGCAAGGCCTGGCTCACATCGGGCGAACTGATCACCTCGACCAGCGCCGCGTTGAGCTTGGTGACGGCCGCGGGCTTCATGCCGGCGGGCGCGGCCAGCGCGGTCCAGATCTCGAGGTCGGCGCCGCGCACGTCGGCGTCGCGGATGCTGGGCAGTTCGCCGGCCAGCGGACTGCGCTCGGGCGAGGTCACGCCGATGGCCTTCACCTTGCCCGACTTGATGTGCGGCAAGGCCAGGCCCGGCGGCAGCAGCGCCAGCTGGATCTCGTTGGCCAGCAGGCCCGCAATGACCTGCGGATTGCCGGTGTAGGGCTTGTGCTGCGCCGTGATGGCGGCGCGGCTCTTCAGCAGCTCCATACCCAGGTGGCCCACCGTGCCCACGCCCGGCGTGCCGTACCTGGCGCTGGTGCCGAGGTTGCGCACCCACAGCAGTTGTTCGGCCGCGGTCTTGCCCGAGGCGCTGCCCGACACCACGAGCACCAGCGGCGCGGTGCCGATGAGGCCGATCGGCGCGAAGTCTTTCTCGGGGTCGAAAGGCAGCGACGGATTGAGCAGCTTCGCGATGGTGAGGTTGCCGTTGATCAGCGCGCCGACGGTGTGGTCGTCGGTGGCCTTGGCCACCAGGTCGGCCACGGTGTTGCCGCTGGCGCCGGGCTTGTTCTCGACCACCACCGGCTGGCGCAGGATCTTCGACAGGGGTTCGGCGATGGCACGGGCCGCGAGGTCGGGCGAGGCGCCGGCGGGAAAGCCCACGAGGATGTGCACGGGCTTGGTCGGCCAGGCGGCTTCGCCGGCGGGAGCGGTGCGTTGGGCCCACGAAGCTTTCGCGAAGAGCGAGGCGGCAACGGCTGCCGCGCCGCCTTCGAGCAAGCGGCGTTTGGTGATTGTCAAGGTGACTCCAGAGAGAGTGAAAACCAGGAAATGCGGAACGCCGGCTGAACGCCAGCTGACCATCGCACTTACAACACGTTACAGGACCGGGCTGTGTTGCGCAAGTCCCAACGGACCCGCCGCTGGGGTTTTCACATCGGATGGCGTCTATCGCGCGGGCTTGCCGGGCGCGTGCAGCAACTTGCGCTGCGTGGGAAACAGCGACCAGCCCCAGCGCTGCTGCGCGTAGCCCCAGAGTCCCTGCTTGAAGAACAGAGTGACGAGAATGGCCATCAGGCCGAGTCCGAGCAGATACCACGTGCCGTAGTCGCTCAGGAACTTGTTGAGCGCCCAGAAGATGAGCGCTCCCACCAGCGGCCCTTCGATGCGGCCGATGCCGCCGATCACCACCATGAAGATGGCGAAGGCGGTCCAGTTGACGCTGAAGGCGGCATCGGGGCTGATGCGCAGGTTGCCCACGAAGTACAGCGCCCCCGCGAGGCCCGCGCCGAAGGCCGCGACCACGTACACCGCGAGCTTCATGCGCGCGACCGGAATGCCCTGCGACTCGGCCGCCACTTCGTTGTCGCGGATCGCCAGCAGCGCCAGCCCGCGCTTGCTGCGCAGGAACAGATACACCAGCGCGACCGCCGCAACCACGCAGGCCAGCGCCATCCAGTAGGTGGTGCTTTCGCGTGTCGCCTTGTCGATGCCGCGCAGCGCGGTCAGCGTGGTGCCCGAGCCGCCGCCCACTGCCGACACGTTGGCGAAGCTCAACCGGAACACCTCCGCGATGACCCAGGTGCCGATGGCGAAGTAGCCGCCCGAAAGCCGGAACGCGACGAAGGACACCGGTATCGCCACAAGCCCCGCCGCCAGCGCCCCCAGCGGTATCGCCACGAAAGGATTGACGCCCGCGAAGTTGCCGAGCATCAGCATCACGTAGCCGCCGAAACCGAAGAAGGCCTGCTGCCCGATGCTCACCATGCCGCCGTAGCCCGCGAGCAGGTTCCACATCATCGCGAAGATGAAGTAGCAGGCGATCTCGACGAACTCGCGCATCCAGCTCGACTCGCCCCACCACGGCAGGCTGGCGGCGACGAGCACGAGGGCGATGCCGGCGAAGAGTGCGGCTCGGCTCGCGGCGGTGGCGCGCTCGACGGCAATGAGGGGTGGGGGCATGTTCGTCATCTGCTTCATCCACGTGTCTTGGGGAAAAGGCCTTGCGGCCGCAGCACCAGCACGATCAGGAACACGATGTGCCCGAACCAGATGCCCCAGCCCGGATCGAGCCGGAAGCCGATCTGCTGCGTGACGCCGAGGATCATCGCGCCCGCCAGCGTGCCCCAGAAGGAGCCCATGCCGCCGATGATCACGGCCTCGAATGCGAAGAGCAGCAGCAGCGGGCCGTCCGAAGGAGAAACCGTGGTGCGCATGCCCTGCAGCGCACCTGCGATGGCGATGAGCACGAAGGCAATCGCCGTTGCCAGCGCATAGACCTTCTTCGCATTGAGCCCCATGAGCTCCGCGATCTCGCGGTCGTCGGACACGGCACGGAACGACCGCCCCAGCGCCGTGCGCGCGAACAGCCACTGCAGCGACCCCGTCGCAGCGACCGCGATGGCCAGCACGATCAGCGGCAGCACGCCCAGCGACATTGCATCGCCCAGCGCAATGCCCTGCGTATTGAGCCCGCCGGTCTCAATGGCGCGCGGATCGGCCGAGAACAGTTCGAGCAGCAGGTTCTGGATGACGATCGACAAACCGAAGGTGACGACCAGTGAAGGCAGCGGGTCCTTCCCCAGCGTGCCGTTGAGCACGTAGCGCTGCAGCGCGTAGCCGAAGCCGAAGGCCACCGGCAGCACCGCGAGCGCGACCAGCCACGGCGCCACATCTCCCGTCAACGACACGCCCGCGATGACCGCGAACGCGCCGAGGATGATGAAGTCGCCCTGCGCCGTGTTGGTGAGCCGCATCACGCCGAACATCAGCGACTGGCCCAGCGCGAAGAGCGTGTAGAGGCCGCCGAGCAGCACACCCTGAACGAGGGTCTCAAGCATGGGCAGCCTCCATGCCGAAGTAGGCCTGCGAGATCTGCTCGCGCGTGAGGTCGGCGGAGTTGCCTTCGAGCGACACGCGACCTTCCTGGAAGCAGTAGATGCGCCGCGAGACCTGCCGCGCCATGGTCACGTCCTGCTCGACGATCACGACGGTCATGCCTTCCGCGGTGATGGCCGGCATGGCGGCGTAGATCTCGCGGATGACGATGGGCGCGAGCCCGAGCGAGAGCTCGTCGCACAGCAGCACCTCGGGGTTGCTCATGAGCGCGCGGCCGAGCGCGACCATCTGCTGCTGGCCACCCGACAGCGAGGTGCCCGGCTGGTGGCGCTTTTCGGCGAGGATGGGGAACAGGGCGTACAAGCGCTGCAGGTTCCACGGTCCCTTGCGCGCGGCGGTAGCGCCCATGAGCAGGTTCTCCTCGACGCTGAGGCTGGGAAACAGCCTGCGGCCTTCGGGGACCATGGCAAGGCCGCGGCGCACGATGTCGCCGGGAGGGAGGCCGCCGATGGGCTCGCCCTTGAAGCGGATCGCCTCACCGGGCGCACGCACGAGGCCCGTCAGGCTCTTGAGGAAGGTCGACTTGCCGGCGCCGTTGGCGCCGATGATGGCGACGAGCTCGCCCTGGGTCAGCGAGAAGTCGATGCCGAAGAGGGCCTGGGCGTCGCCGTAGAAGGCCTTGAGTGCGTGGGTGTCGAGCAGGGCTGTCATGGTCTTTGCTCCCTCCCCCTCTGGGGGAGGGTTGGGGTGGGGGCAAGCGGCGTTGGAGTGGTAGCGCTGTCGTGCCCCCATCCCAACCTTCCCCCAGAGGGGGAAGGAGCAATTCGAAGGCGCCGCGCGCTCATGCTTCCATCCCCATGTACACCCGCCGCACCTCCGGGTCGTTCATCACCGCGCGCGGCTCGCCTTCCGCCAGCTTCTGCCCGAAGTTGATGACGAACAACCGGTCCGCCAGCGACAGCAGCGCATGCACCACATGCTCGATCCAGATCATCGTCACGCCGCGCGCCTTGATGCGCTTGAGCTCGCCGACCAGCACCGCGGCCTCGGGCTCCGTCATCCCGCCCGCGATCTCGTCGAGCAGCAGCAGCCGCGGCCGCGTCGCCAGCGCGCGCGCCAGTTCCAGCCGCTTGCGGTCGAGCAGCGTCAGCCCACCCGCCTGCTTGTTCGCATGCGCCATCAGGCCCGTCTGATCCAGCACCTCGTGTGCGGTGTGCCACGCTTCGCGCTCCGTCTGCTGCCCACCGAAGCAGGCGGCGGTCACCAGGTTCTCGAACACGCTCATGTTGCCGAAGGGCTGCGGCACCTGGTAGCTGCGGCCGATGCCCGCATGGCAGCGCTGGTGCGGCTTCAGCCGTGTCACGTCGCGACCCGCGTACTCCACGCGCCCCGCGTCGACACGTACGTCGCCCGAGATCAGATTGAACAGCGTGGTCTTGCCCGCGCCGTTGGGCCCGAGAATGCCCAGCGTCTCGCCCTCGGTTACCGACAGCGTGATGTCGTCGGTGACCTTGAGCGCGCCGTAGGACTTGCTCACGGCATGCAGTGCCAGCAGCGTCATTGCATTCGCTCTTCAGAGCAGCCGCAGCTTGCCGCCGGTGGGAATGTTCGTCGCCGCCTCGTTGTTCACGATGGTCAGCTCCACCTTGTACTTGCTGCCCTTGCCCCACTGGCCGAGCACCAGCGGCGTCTTGCTGACGTTCCTGAACGGCCCCTGCCCGCCCCACTTCACCGGACCGACCACCGAGTTGATCGACGTCGACGCAACCGCGTCGCGCACGTCGGCAGCCTTCAGCGACTTCGCCCGCCCGAGCGCATTCGTCGCCACCTCGAACAGCGCGTGCGCGAAGCCGATGGGCTGCGTCCACTGCTTCTTCGTGCCGGCCTCGTAGGCATCGGCCAGCGACTTCGCGCTCTGCTGCGTAAGGCTCGACGTGAACGGATGCGAGGGGCTCCACCACACCTCGGTCGAGAGGCCGTCGCCCAGGTCGCCCAACGCCTCGATCGCGCCGGGGAACAGCAGCGCCTTGCCCAGCGTGATGACCTTCGGCTTGAAGCCCTGTTGCCGCGCCTGCGTGAGGAAGGTCTTGGCGTCGGGTGGAATCACCACGCCGGTGACGATCTCGACACCCTCCTTCTTGAAGGCCGCGATCTGCGCGCTGAAATCCTGCGTGCCGTTCTGGAAGCGGCCGGGGTCGGTGAGCGCGAAGCCCGTTGCCGCAAGCGGCTTCGGAAACCCGAGCTCCTTGTCGCCCCATGCGTTGCCGTCGCCGTCGTTCGGGAACAGGCCGCCGACCTTCTTGTTGGTGGCGAGTGTCTTCCAGCCGTTGGTGAAGTTGGCGATGACGTCCTCCAGCCCCCAGAACATGTGGTACGTCCAGTTGAAGCCCTTGGCCGGATCGCCCTTGCGGCCGAAGAACCACGGCTGCCACGGCACCACGCTGGAAATGCAGGGCACCTCGTTGAGTTCGCAGGCATCGCTCACCGGGTTGGCGGTTTCGGGCGTGCCGGCGGTGAGCACCAGCGCCACCTTGTCCTTCAGGATCAGGTCGTTCGCCACCTCGCCCGCACGGTTGGGGTTCGACTGGCTGTCCTTCAGCACGATCTGCACCGCGTACTTCTTGCCGCCGACCGTGATGCCGTCCTTGAAGGCGGTCTTCATCTGGTCGATGACCCATTTGTCGGCCTCGCCGAAAGGTGCGAGCGGGCCGGTCTGCGGCGAGACATAGCCGATCTTCAGCGTGTCGGCCGCGAACACCAACGGGCTTGCGCCCGAGGCGACCAGTGCGGCCGTGGCCTGTGTGAACTGTCTGCGATTGAATGCCATGGTTGTCTCCGTCTCTTGTGTTTGTGTTGCCGCAACGACCGGGGTCAGCGCACGAAGTGCGGCGGTATCTGCGCGTCGACGTTCACCCACACGCTCTTGACCTGCGTGTATTCGCGCATCGCGTCGAACCCCATCTCGCGGCCGTAGCCGCTCTGGCCCACGCCGCCGAAGGGCGAGCCGGGATTCACGCGCTTGTAGCTGTTGATCCAGACCATGCCGGCGTGCAGGTCGCGCGCCACCTTGTGGGCGCGCTGCAGGTTGTTGGTCCACAGGCCACTGCCCAGGCCGTAGTCGGTGCCGTTGGCGATCTGCATCGCCTCTTCGTCGTTCTTGAAGGTGAGCACTGTGACGAAGGGGCCGAAGACTTCTTCCTGCGCGACGCGGTCCCTGTACGACTTCGCACGCATCACGGTCGGCTCGACGTAGCAGCCCTTCGCGAGATCGCCGCCGGGCGATTTGCCGCCCGCGAGCAGTTCACCGCCCTCGCCTTGCGCCACATCGACATAGCTCAGCACGCGCTCGCGATGCTGTGCACTGGTGAGCGGCCCCATCTCCGTCGCGTCGTCCAACGGGTTGCCGAGGCGGATGGACCTGGCGAGCGGAATGAACTGCTCCAGGAAGGCATCGGCGATCTTCTCGTGCAGCATCAGCCGCGAGCCCGCAATGCAGGCCTGCCCCTGGTTGTGGAAGATGGCCCAGGCGCTGCCATTGACGGCGGCCTGCAGGTTCGCGTCCTCGAACACGATGTTGGGCCCCTTGCCGCCGAGTTCGAGCTGCACCTTCTTCAGGTTGCCCGCGCTGGCCTGCACGATGCGCCGGCCCGTGGCGGTGCTGCCGGTGAAGGCGATCTTCGCGATCTCCGGATGTTCGGCGATGTACTGGCCCGCCACGCTGCCCAGGCCCGGCAGCATGTTGACCACGCCGGGCGGCAGGCCCGCCTCGGCCATCAGCTCGGCGATGCGCAGCGAACTGAGTGGCGTGATCTCCGCCGGCTTCATCACGACGCAGTTGCCGGCCGCGAGCGCGGGCGCCATCTTCCAGCTCGTGAACATCAGCGGGAAGTTCCACGGCACCACCTGGCCGACGATGCCGACCGGCTCGCGCAGCGTGTAGTTGAGGAAGCCCTCTTCGACCGGAATGGTCTCGCCCTGGAACTTGTCGGCCATGCCGCCGAAGTATCGGAAGCATGCGGCGGTGCGCGGCACGTCGAGCCGGCGCGAATCGCGGATCGGGTGACCGGTGTCGAGCGATTCGAGGCGCGCGAGTTCCTCGCCGTTGGCCTCGATGAGGTCGGCGAGTTTCAGCAGGATGCGGCCGCGGTCTGCGGCGGCCATGCGACTCCATTTGGGGAACGCGCGCTTCGCAGCCGCAACCGCTTTGTCGACGTCGGCCTTGCCGGCGAGCGCGACGTTGGCGATGGGCGTGTTGTCGTGCGGGTTGAGCGTGGCGAGGGTCTCGCCGGACTCGGCGTCGACGAAGCGGCCGTCGATGAAGAGCTGGTGGCGGATGATGGAGGCAGGCATGGGTTTCCTCTCCCTCCCCCGCTGGGGGAGGGTTGGGGTGGGGGCTTCTTCGAAGAGGGCGCGGGCTCGGAGAGCCCCCACCCCTGCCCTCCCCCAGAGGGGGAGGGAGTAATGCATCAGAACTGCACCGGAATCTCGGGCGACTCGCCCTTCTGGATCTCGTACACCAGGCTCGGCGACCCGTTCTCCCAAACCAGCAACATCGAGCGCTTCGGGCTGAAGCCCTGGTGCCGGCAGTACGCAGGCATGGCCGCCATATCGCCGGCCTTCATGATCACGCGGGCCATCGGCCTGCCGGTGTTCTTGTCGCCGCAGTCCCAGTGGATCTCGTCGGTCATCTGGAAGAACCACTCGACGCGGTCGTTGCCATGGATGATCGGCAGAATGTGCTCCTCGGTCGTCGGGCACATGTAGCTGTGCTTCACCACCGAGGTGAAGCTCGGGTTCCACGTAACCTGCGAACGGCTCAGGAAGCCGAAGAGATTGAAGGCATGCACCTCGTTCTCGAAGCCGGGCTCGGGGTGCAGCTCGGGCTGGCCCTGCGGCACGTCGGCAAAGGCGCGGTTGACCGGTGCGCCGCGTTCGTCGCTGCGCAGGTCGAGGTCGCCCTTCAGGCCCACGCAGCGCTTGGCCAGTTCGCGCGCCCTCGTGATCTTGGCGGTGTTGTTGCCCTTCTTGCGGCCGTAGGGCGAGCCGGTTTCCTGCGGCGCTGCGAACGGGTCGAAAGCCTCGTTGGTCCAGTCGTCGAGCATGGCCTCGAAGGTGGCGCGGATCTGCGCCGTGGGGAAGTTCTCGAGCAGGTCGATGCCCGCGTCCTTCATCGTGCCGTTGAAGCTGCCGGCGTACAGGTCGACCGACTCGTAGTGGTTGACGGTGCCGAACACGTCGTCGAAGTTGACCCAGCCGTAGAAGAAGCCCCAGGCCACGTCGCGCATCAGCGCGCGCAGGTAGCTGCCGGCGTCCATGGTGTGGCTCATCGGGCGGCCGTCGCGGGTCTTCCAGCCGATGTGCACGAAGTATTCGTCGCGGTGAAAGCTGAAGCTGCCGAGCGAGAAGTCCTTGTAGCCCAGTGTGGCGTCGGGCTGCGACGCGATCACCTTGGCGAGTTCTGCGGGTGCGTTCATGGTGTGGCTCCTGTCCTGTTCAATGGGTTTGGCAGATGTCGGCCCACTTCTCCACCGAGAGATCGCCCTTGCAGCTCTGCAGCACGATCACGCCCGGCTCGCCGGCACTGCGGAACTGGTAGGCGGTGTTCTTCGGCAGCAGGCCCTGGTGGCCGCGAGAGAGCTTCATCCAGCCCATCTTCCTGCCCTGCGGTTCGCCCTTGACCAGCACGGCGCCGTTCTTGTCCTTGTCGGCCACCGTCTGCGCGGCATCGAGCTGCACCAGGTGCACTTCGACATCGCCGTCCATCACGAGCGCGAACTCGTCGTGCGCGCAGGTGTACCAGGGCGAGGTGCCTTCGGCGCGCAGCGTCTCCAGCACGTAGATCTGGTTCTGGCCGAACACGACCTTCTCGTAAGGTTTGCTGATGCTCGCGATCTCGAAGCAGTTGGAAAACGCGTAGTGGCGCACGTCGTCGTCAATCGGTTCGACGTGGCCCTTCTCGAAGTGCTTGAGCGACCCGAAGCGGGTTTGGTAGGCGGTTGCGGTCATGGCGGGGTGTCTCCTGTGATGAGCGAACTCTAGGAGTCAACCGGCGCCGCCGGTAGGGATCAGTTTGGAAGAGGATTATTCGGCGCTTCCGAATAATCGCTGGGGTTTACCCCCGTTCGGGCACCAGCCCTAGCCGCTGGTCCGGCTGAACTCGATGAGTTCCGCCGGGATGAGCCCGCGCTCGATCAGCGCCGCGTCCCATGGCGGCACGCGTGTGAAGCGGGTGGCGATGTGCTCGATGAACAGGCGCAGTTTCAGCGCATTGCGCGAGGTGCCCGCATACACCGCGCTGAGCGAAAACGACGACAGCTGGTGTTCGGCCAGCACCACGCACAGCTCGCCGCGCGCAATGGCATCGCCCGCCACCAGCGTCGGCAGGCAGACGATGCCCGCATGCTCCAGTGCGTATTCGCGCAGCAGATGCACGCTGTTGGTCAGCAGCGCGGCGTTCAGGTAGATGGTGGTCTGCTCGCCCTGGTGGTGAAAAGTCCAGCGGTCGCGCGTGGGGTAGCCCGAATACAAGCCCAGCTTGTGGCGATGCAGCTCGCGCGGCGTGGCGGGTATGCCGTGCGCCTCGAGGTACGCCGGCGTGGCGCAAAGCACCCGCCGCACCGGAAACAGCGGCCGCGACACCAGCTCCTGCGAGGCCGCGGGAAAAATCTGCAGCGCGCAGTCGACGCCGGCTTTCACCGGGTCGGCCACCGCATCGCTCACGATCAGTTCGAGGTGGATGTCGGGATAGGTCGTCTGGAACTCGCGCAGCAGCGAGGCAAAGCGGCCCAGCACCATGCCCGTCAGCGCATGCACGCGCAGCGTGCCCGAGGGCGTGCCGCGCGCTTCGCGCATCTGGTCGACGATGCTCTCGGCACGCACGACCAGCTCCGTGCAGTCGCGCAGAAAAGCCTGGCCCATGTCGCTGAGCCGCACCACGCGCGTGCTGCGGTGGAACAGCGGCGCGCCCAGGAACTCTTCCAGCTGCTTGACCCGCGTGGTGACGACCGAGTTGGCCACGCGCAGTTGCCGAGCGGCTTCCGCGAAGCTCTGGGTCTGCGCGACGCGAACGAAGGTTTCAATACTTTGGAGACGGTCCACGGCCGCACTGTACTGCGCGAGCCCGGTGTTGCGGCCAGCTCGAAAGACCGTCATCACTGTGTCTGAAGGTTAACCACCACTTACAATGCCTGCCGCATCTCCCACCCCCTACGAGGTCTTGTCCGCAATGCCCAAGAGCCCCCGGCCACGCGCCCGTTTCAGCTTCTCTCCCGCCGTTCGCGCCCTGTTCCTGGCCGCGGCAACCTGCGGCGCCGTGCTGCCGGCACTGGCCGCCATCGAGCACGAGGAAGTCGACAAGCTCATGCAGGCCGGCAAGCTCGACGAGGCCATGACAAAGGCCGACGCCTTCCTCAAGGACAAGCCGCGCGACCCGCAGATGCGCTTCCTCAAGGGCGTGATCCAGCTCGACACCGGCAAGCGCGCAGAGGCCATCTCCGCCTTCACGCAGCTCACGCAAGATGCGCCCGAGCTGCCCGAGCCGTACAACAACCTCGCGGTGATCTACGCGAGCCAGAACCAGTTCGACAAGGCGCGCAGCGCGCTCGAAAGCGCGATCCGCACCAACCCCAGCTACGCCACCGCCCAGGAAAACCTCGGTGACGTGTATGCGCGGCTGGCGAGCCAGGCCTACAGCAAGGCCCTGCAGCTCGACCAGAACAACACCGCCGTGCAGCCCAAGCTGGCGGTGATCCGCACCCTCTTCACGCCGACGCCGGTGGGTGGCAAGCCGACGGCCGTGGTCGCTTCGGCGGCGCCAGCGCCGGCACCGGCACCCGTGGCCAAGGCGCCTGCTCCCGCGCCAGCCCCTGCCGCGCCGCCGCCGGCCAAGGTCGCGGCCGCCCCTGCACCGGTGGCCGCCGCGCCCAAGGCGCCCGAGGCAACGCCGGCGCCAGCGCCCGCACCGGCGCCTGCGGCCAGCACCGCGTCCAATGCCGAAGTCGAATCGGCCGTGCGCGCCTGGGCTTCGGCCTGGGCCGGCCAGGACATGGAGCGCTACCTCGCGGCCTACGGCCCCGACTTCGCGCCCGCAGGCGGCCAGAGCCGCAAGAGCTGGGAAGAAGACCGCCGCGCCCGCATCGTCGGCAAGTCGAGCATCAGCGTGAACATCGAGAACCTCGCGATCAAGGTCGACGGACAGACCGCGACCGCCAAGTTCCGCCAGATCTATCGCGCGGACAACCTCAACGTCACGAGCCGCAAGACGCTGGACATGCAGCGCTCAGGCAATCATTGGCAAATTCGCAAGGAAAGCGTCGGCGGCTAGTGGCAGACATCGTCCGGCACGGCCGGCTTCAGAATCCCCCGTTCCGCCTGCGCAGCGGACAGCTGCTCGCAGCCCTGACGACCGCTTCCGCGCTGATGCTCGTGGCGCCCGGTGCGGCACTGGCATCGAACAACACCAAGACAGGCAGCAGCGCCAAGGCCAAGGCCGCAATGGGCAGCCACGCAGGCAGCCGCTCCGCCAAGGCCCAGCCCAAGAGCAGGAAAGGCGCGGTTGCCGCAGAGACCCGAACGGCTGGCGCAACAACGGCAAGGCCCGCACGAAAGCCCGCCTCCAACGCGGCCCCCATCCAGGAAGCCGGCAACGCCGAGGCACGCCTGATCGCGGTCTACGAAATGTTCGGCCGCGGCCAGGCCCGCCCCGCGCTGGCCAAGGCCCGCGACCTGGTGCGCGACTACCCGAACTTCCAGCTCGCGCAGCTCGTCTACGGCGACCTGCTCGCGGCGCAGGTGCCCCCGTCGAACGCGCTGCCCGACACCGCCAGCATCGCGAAGATGCGCGGCAACCCGGCCATGGCCGAGCTGCACGAGGAATCGAAGCGCCGCCTGCAGGCCCTGCGCGAACGGCCGCCGGCCAACACCGTGCCGTCGCAGTTCCTGGCGCTCTCCACCCGCAGCCGCTATGCCATTGCCGTCGACGCCTCGCGCTCGCGGCTGTACCTGTTCGAGAACTCCGACAAGGGCCTGAAGCTCACGGCCGACTACTACATCTCGGTCGGCAAGTCGGGCACCGACAAGACCACCGAAGGCGATGCGCGCACTCCGCTGGGCGTGTACTACATCACCAGCAGCCTCGATCCGAAGTCGCTGAAAGACTTCTACGGCGCGGGCGCTCTTCCCATCAACTACCCCAACCCATACGACCTGCGGCGCGGCAAGACCGGCGGCGGCATCTGGCTGCACGGCACCCCGCCCCAGCAGTTCGCCCGGGCGCCGCTGGCGAGCGACGGCTGCGTGGTCATGGCCAATCCCGACCTGAAGCAGCTTTTGCGGAAAGTGCAGATTGGCGCCACCCCGGTGGTGACCGCGCGCAGCTTGCAATGGATTTCGCAGCCGCAGGCGGAAAAAGAGTCGCAATCGATTACCGGCGCAATCAATGGCTGGAAAGATGCGCGAGCCAATGGAAATGAAGCGCAATTGAAGAAATTCTATTTGCCCGATTTCCAGCGCAGCAGCAAGAAATCCACCGAAGGAATTTCGGCTGTCGACGAAGAAGTGAAATACGCGCAGGGCAAGCGCGTGCAGCTCAAGGACATGTCTTACCTCCACTGGCGGGACGGTGACGACACCATGATTGTTACCTTCGGCGAAGTGTTCGAAGGCGAAAAGAGTGGACGCTCCCGGCGCCAGTACTGGTTACGCCAGGGTACCGACTGGAAGCTGTTTCACGAAGAAATCCTGGGCTGAGGCCCGGTTGAAGCCCTCCCGGCGGCGAGGCAACCTCGCAATCTCGTGACTTTTTGCTCACGAGATAGGCCTTTTTTCGATGTTACATCTGGCCCGTTGGGGGCCTGCGCTACGTAACACGTAACGCATTTGTTCCCGTAACGTTTCCCATTCGCGCGTTCCCAGCGACGTAACGACACATCCCATCTTTATGGGAGGTGACATGTGTCGTACAGAGGGAAATATTCGTTTCCAAACTGTCAATCGGTTGGGCAGGCCGTTTCTGATTCCGGCCGGCAGGAGGCTGGCCGCCATCCTGCTTTATCTCTTTCGCTCAGTACCCACTAGACAAAAGTACTAGCTACTTCCCTGTTGATACACAGAGTTACGCTGTATAACATTGACCTGCAAGTCTTTGTTAACACTCCTGGAAAGGGAAATCATGCTTGGATCTATTGCTCGTTTTCTGCGCGATGAAGAAGGTGCTACCGCAATTGAATACGGAATTATTGCGGGGTTGATGGCTATCGTTCTGGTAGCCGCATTTAGCAAGACCACCGGGATTGGCCTCGCACTTACAAACATGTTTGCAGCTATTGCCGGCAAGCTTCCCAGCACCCTTTGAGTTTGAACATCGCTTTTCTCTTGTGGCTGATTCTTGTTGTCGTTCATGACTTCCGGATGCGCCGCGTTCCTAACTGGCTTGTGCTCGCAGGGGCCGCCCTTGCACTCACAGCCCTGGCGTTGGGAGCGGGGCCTCTTGGAGGCGATTGGCGTGCTGCACTTCTCGGCGCAGGAGCAGGGTTTGGTGTTCTCTTGCTGTTCTACGCCACCGGCCTCATGGGAGCGGGCGACGTGAAGTTCGCCAGCGCCCTGGGGCTGTGGGTCGGTTTGCCAGCTTTGGCGTCGATTTGGATCGTCGCCAGTTTGATCGCCGGCGCCCACAGCGTTCTCTGGTTCGTCCTCAAGCGCTGGCCCTTTTTTCCGCGACTCGCTTTGATGCTTGCCGGCCCGTCGCGCGCGCCCGAATCCGGCGCACCCTCTGGCCGGGTTCGCTCCATTCCGTACGCGGCCTACCTCGCCTTGGCCACCGCGGCGTGGATGGTTTGGGGCCGACAGAGTTAGCCACAACTAACTCTGCTCCGTCTCGCAGGCCCTTCATCTCTTTCTCCATGAACGCTTGCCTTCCATCTTCAGTTCGCCGCCCATGATCAATCTCACCAAAATCGTCGCCGCCATCCTGGTTCTTCTGGCCATCGCGCTGGGTGGCTATGCTTGGATGCTCGGTCGACAGGCGCCGCCGAGGACTGCGGTGACGACGGCACCGGCATCCAATCAGCCCCAGAGCCAGCAGGCGCTTACCCATCCCGTGGTGGTCGCAGCCAAACCACTGCCTGCAGGTCAGACCATTCCCGCCGACGCCCTGCGCGTCGAGCGCCTCACCGTCAATCCGACTGGAGCCTTCCAGGACGTGGCAACGGCCGCCGGCCGCGTCCCGGTCCTCGATCTTTCCGAGGGCTCGCCCGTGATGGAGAACCAACTGGTTTCAGGCCTCGCCCTCCGCGTAGGAGAAGGCGAGCGCGCGGTCGCCATCAAGGCGGACGAAATCATGGGCGTCGGCAACAAGATTCAGCCCGGCGATTTCGTCGACGTGTTCATCACGCTGAAGTCGGACGGCAAGGATGTAGACCGCAGCCAGGCTCGCTTGCTTCTCTCCCGCAAACGTGTACTCGCCTTCGGCTCTGCATCCGTCGACGGACTTCCTTCAAACACAGCGGACAAGCAGCAACAGCAAGGCCAGCGGAGCGAAACGGCCCGAACGGCGGTGCTGGCCATAACCGTGGATGACGTGAACCGTCTCACGATCGGCGACGCGACCGGTCGACTGATACTGGCGCTGCGCAATCCCAACGATATGGCGGAACCTGACTCCAAGCTGTTCGCCGATCTCCCGTCGGCATTGCAGCCTGCATCGATCCGGCCCGGCGAGCCTCGCCGGGCTCCTCTGGAAGGTCTAGACCGCGCGCAGGCAGGCTTGACAACAGTGGATCTCGTGACCGGCGGCAAGACCATCGCTGGTCGCCCGGCCTTGACCGAAGCACGCGCTACCTCCGGCGGCACACGGACGCCCCAGCCAGGCATCGCCCGCGGCGGTCTTCAAGTCGAAGTCATTCGTGGCGACCGCAGCGAAACCATGAGTTATTGAGTGCGGCGCTCTACCCGTCGCCTCGTCCGTCATCCAGGAAAGAAGCCACACATGCCCTACACGCCAAGCAAGCCGTTGAGCAACCCTTCGGATGCTTCGTCGCTGCTGCGTTTCTCGCTGATCGCCCTGTGCGTGCTGGCCCCCGCGGCCTGGCCGCTCGCCACCAACGCAGCGGACGCCCAGCCCATGCGCGCACAGCCTCAGAGACCGCTGATCCTCAACGCCGGTACCCAGCAAGAACTGCTGATCGACAGGGGCATCGAACGAATGGCCATCGCCGATGAAGCGGTGGCGGCGGTCGCGGTCACACGCAAGGCGCCGAGTTCTCCCGCGGCGCGGCTGATCATCACTGGCAAGGCTGCAGGGCGCACCACGTTGATGGTCTGGGAAAAGGGCAGCGCGGCAGCGACCACCTACGCCATTGAAGTGCGGCGCCGGAGCACCACCCTTGCCGGAACACTGGACAGCATGGCGGCGCATCAGCAGGCGCGCGATACAGCAATGGCTAGCGCGCCCGACAAGGCAGAACTCATCGACCGCTCTGTCGTTAATGTTCGCAGTAACACCGTCCAGGTCGAGGTGAAGGTGGTGGAGTTCAACCGAAGTGTGCTCAAGCAAGCCGGCTTGAACATCTTCAGCACGCGCGCGAATTCAAACGGGTTCAGCTTCGGGGTCTTCGGGCCGTCTTCGCTCGGCAGTACCACCTTCGCTTCAAACGGCGCTATCAGCGGCGACTACCACAATCCGCTGGCGCAGGCCTTCAGCCTGTTGTTTAACTTCGGCAAGGCCGGCGTCGGCCTGAACGTCGGTTTCCTTGAAGGCAACGGCATGGCCCGTGTGCTCGCGGAGCCCACACTGGTCGCTATGTCCGGCCAGAGCGCCAGTTTTCTGGCCGGCGGAGAACTGCCCGTGCCCGCCCCCCAGGGGTTGGGTACCACGAGCATCGAATACAAGCCTTTCGGCATTGGCTTGACCTTGACGCCTACTGTGCTGTCCAACGACCGCATCGTGCTCAAGGTGGCACCGGAAGCCAGCGATCTCGACTACACCAACTCGCTCAGCATCGGAGGCGTTGCCGTGCCCGCGATCACCACCCGACGCGCCGACACCACGGTGGAACTGGGCGACGGAGAAAGCTTCATCATCGGCGGACTCGTCAGCCGCACCACGACTTCGAACGTCGACAAGGTCCCGCTACTCGGCGACCTCCCGATCCTGGGCACCTTCTTCCGTCAGAACAAGTACCAGATGAACGAGAAGGAGCTGGTGATCCTCGTCACACCCCATCTGGTCAAGCCCATTGCGCGCAACACTGATCTGACGCCCTATCTCCCCGGCGGCGCCGAACAACGCGACGGCGCCGTGTGGCGCTCGCACTTCCTTGGCGGTGCGGCCAACACGGCGGTGCCGGGCTTCTCTCGCTGATGGATAGAAGTCATGCGAACCCCGCAGCGCAGAGCGACACCATGAACGCACCTCGCGACAACCTCCCGGAAACAGGCAGCGAAACATATCTTTTCGCGTCAGCCAACGGCGGCCACATCACTTGGCTGACCGACGCGCTGAGCCATGAAGGCTCGGTCGTCGTTCTAAGCCAGGACACGAAGTCGATCGACGAGCGCATCTCGCTGCTTGGCCCGGTGGCAGTGTTCATCGACTTTTCGCCCGAACAAAGCGTAGCGGCCAGCGAGCTTCACCAACGGCTCAAGCGCGACTGGCCGACCTTGCCCGTTCTGGCCGCCGGCGTTTCTTCGCAGCCCGCAGCGATGCTTGCGGCCCTTCGCACCGGCGTAGACGACTTCATCGACATCTCGGCCTCGCCCGCCGAGGCCGTGAGCACGTTGCGCGCGCTCCTCGAAAAGCGGCGCTCGCTACCGGGAGGCATGCGTGGCAGTACCCTGGCCCTGCTGGGCGCGCGCGCCGGCTTGGGCGTCACCACGCTGGCCACGAGTCTGGCCCTCACATTGCACGATCACTTGGCGCAAGCGCCTGCACGGCCGCCGGGCCGCAGCGGACGCCATGGCGTCGCACTGCTCGACTTGGGCCTCCCCGCGCGCGATGGCCTGCTGTACCTGAACGCGCAAAGCAGCTTCAGCTTCGTGGATGGCGTGCGCAACCTGCGGCGGCTGGACCAAACCCTGCTACACACGGCGCTGGCACATCACACCAGCGGCGTAGCCGTGCTGCCGCTGCCGACGAACCTGGCGCAGGTGCGTGAAATATCACATGCCGACTCCGTCTCGCTGATCCGACGCCTCGCCGACTTCTTCGACTTTCAGATCGCCGACCTGGGCGGCTTCTCGACCATCGACTTCATGGCCCAGACCGTTCGCGAAGCGCAGAACACCTGGGTCGTATGCGACCAGAGCATCGGCGCGATTGTGTCGACGGCCAACATGCTCAAGGAACTGCGCGCACGTAACGTCGAAACCGAGCGGTTGGTGCTGGTCGTGAACAAGTTCGACCGTCAGGTGGGCCTGTCGGCCAAGGACATTGCCGAGCGCCTCGAACTGCCGCTGCAGCACGTGCTACCTGACCGCGGCACCCAACTGCTGGCGGCCGGCTGTCGCGGCGAAATGCTGGTGCGCACCGCTCGCAATGACCCCTATGCGCAGGCCGTCGGCGGCCTAGCCCGCACCCTGCATCAGGAATACATGTCCGTCACAGGCCAACCCCCACCCAAGGATCCACGCTGGACTGCGCTGATGTCGCAAATCACCGGCCTCTGGAAGAGTTCAAACGAAGGTTGAGCCCATATGTCCAACGATATCGAATTTGCCGACGACGATCAGGCGTTCATCAACTCCCAGCAGTTCCAGGACATCAAGAGCTGGACGCATGACCACCTGCTGAGCCGCATCGAGGAACTCGGTGCGGAGTTCGGACGTTGGTCGAGGGCGTCTATCCAGCAATTCGTCGAGCTCGAAGTCGACAGTTTCGTGCGCCTGCGCCGCGTGCCGATCAACGACCACGAGATGCAGCTCATCTCCGACGCGCTGACCAAGGAACTCGCAGGTTTCGGTCCATTGGAAGACCTGCTCAACGATCCCGCCGTCGAAGACATCCTGATCAACGGCTACCAGAATGTCTACGTGTCGCGGCACGGGATTCTCGAGCGCGAAACGCTGCGCTTCTCGGACTCCGAGCATGTGATGCGGATCGTGCGCCGCATCCTGGCGCCGCTTGGGCGCAGGCTCGACGAATCGAACCCCATGGTCGACGCGCGCCTCCCCGACGGAGGGCGCATCAACGTCATCATCGAGCCCCTGGCCATCGATGGCCTGTCGGTGTCGATCCGCAAGTTTCGAAAGGAGCCACTCACGCCGGCCGAGATGGTGAAGCTCGGCACCTTCGACGCTGGCATGGCCCAGTTGCTCGAAATTGCAGTGCGCGCCCGTTGCAACGTGTTGGTGAGCGGCGGCACCAGCTCCGGCAAGACTTCGCTCCTGAACGCGCTTGCGAGCTTCATTCCTTCGCGCGAGCGTGTGATCACCATCGAAGACACGGCCGAACTTTCGCTCAGCACCAGCCACGTGGTGCGACTCGAAAGCCGACCCGGCGGCTTCGACGGTACAGGTGTGGTGTCGATCCGCGACTTGCTGCGCAACAGCCTGCGCATGCGGCCCGACCGGATCATCGTCGGCGAAGTGCGCGGTGCCGAAGTCATCGAGATGCTGCAGGCAATGAACACCGGGCATGAGGGCTCCATGGGCACCATCCACGCCAGCTCGCCACGCGAATGCCTGTATCGCCTGGAAATGCTCGCTGGTTTCGCCGGTTACCAGGGCAGCGAAGTTAGTTTGCGCCGCCAGATCGCCAACGCCATCGACTTCATCGTTCAGATCGGCCGACTCTCCAACGGACAGCGACGCATCATCTCGCTCAGCGAAGTCACCGGTGTCAACGACAACGTGGTGGCGATGCAAGAGCTTTACCGCTACGAGCCGATCGTTTCGCCGGATGGCGAAGAGCGTGATCGGTGGATCTCTCTGGGTATTGCGCCACATTCGCCAAAGATCACCCGCTTCCGCCAGTCCATGGCGCGTGCGCAGAACGGAGAAAGCCGTGCGTGAAGCACTGCTCATCGTGACCTGCATCGCGCTGCTGTTGGCGGCCGGTGGCCTGTTGCTCTGGCAATGGGCGAGAAATCGGCAGTCCCACCAGGCGACCGGACGTCACCTTGAGCAGCAGATTCTGGCGAGCAGTGCCGATGCGGCGCCGATTCCGGCGAACGTGCCAATCCCTTTGCATGTTGCGCCGTCGGAAGGCTTCGTTCCCGGTGTCACCTCGGACCCATGGCTCCATACCGAGACTGCCGCTGACGCGGTTCCTCGGAAGAGTTTGATGGAGACCGTCCTACCCGAGTGGCTGCTTGGCGTCATTCCACACAAGATCGCCACGCTGGCTGTGATGGGCATTTTCGTTCTGTGCATGCTGGCGGGACTCTTTGGGGGAGCGATCGCGGCCGCGGGAGTGCTGTTTCTGCTCATTCTGGCTTCGGTGTTCGCGGTATGGCTGCGACTCCAGAAAGTTCGCCGTCAACTGATCAGCCAACTGCCGGCCTACATTGACGCCATGGTGCGCCTGATCACCATCGGGAACTCCACGCAGGCGGCATTCCAACTCGCGATTGCGACGACACAGGCCCCGCTGCGCGGTCACATGGAGCGCTCCGCCGCCTTGGTCCGCGCCGGTGTGGATCTCGATCGCGCGCTGCACCAGACGGCGAGCAATGTGCGCGTGGAAGAAATGTTCCTACTGGCCTCCATCCTCGGGCTGGGCGTGCGTTACGGTGGCCGTTCCGACCTTCTGCTCGAGCGGGTCGCCAACTTCATGCGAGACCGCGAACAGGCTGAGCACGAACTGGTCGCGATGTCCGCAGAAACGCGACTCTCCGCCTGGATACTGGGTCTTCTTCCACTGGGTGTGGGCACATTTCTAGTTCTGGTCAACCCTGATTATTTCTTGAGCATGTGGAACGATGAGACCGGACGCTTGCTGATCTTCTCTTCGGCCGGGCTGCAGCTGTTGGGCGCCTTCTTCCTGTATCGACTGGCGAAACTGGCATGACCTTCACATCCAATCAGTTGGCGACCATAAGCCTTGCGCTGCTTGCGTTGGGCCTGATGATCGCAGCCGGCGCACTGATCGCGGCGGAGTTGCGTCGCGCTCGCAGTGGCCAGGTGATTGGCCGTGCTCTTCGACGGGATACGACAGCCCAGATCGATCTCCAGACGCCCTTCGATGCCGAGTCCAGTAAGTCTCTACGCGCCGACATCGAACTCCCGTTTCATTGGCTCGACTCACGGATCGGTCGAGCCCTCGTGGCCGACGAAGACCGGCGCCTCATCGATCAATGCGGATTTGCGTCCAAGCAGACGCAATTAGTCTTCCTTGTCACCCGTCTATTGCTCGCGCTTTTCTTGCCGATGATTGGATACATCATCTGGAAAAGCCATCTGACCGAACGCACAGTTCTCCCGATTCTGGCGGCGGCTTTCGTGCTCGGATTCATGGCTCCTAAATGGGTGCTTGGCCGCATCGCCTCCGGCAGGCGTGAGCGCATCGGGCGCGAACTCCCACTCTTCGTCGATCTGCTGAAGCTCCTCCAGGGCGTGGGCTTGAGCCTCGATCAAAGCCTGCAGATCATGGCCGACGATTTCTCGCACGTGCTACATGTACTCGGCTATGAATTGACGATTGCCAATCGTCAATACAGCCAAGGGCGAACGCGCGAGCATTCGCTTCATCGTCTCGCAACCCTCCACGGAAACGAAGACCTGCGCGGCCTGGTCTCTTTGCTCGTACAGGTCGATCGCCATGGGGGCGCCGTGCAAGAGCCCCTCCGAATCTTCGGTGAGCGGCTGCGTGAACGGCGTCGATCGGAAATGAAGGAGCGCATCGGAAAGATCACCGTGAAGATGACCGGCGTCATGGTGAGCACGCTGCTGCCCGCGCTCGTCATCGTGACCGCGGGGCCAGGCTTCATCGCCATCTTCCGCTCATTGGGGACAGTAGCCAAATGAACATTCATCCATTCACAAAAAGGACGCGGCGCACAAATGGCCTCGTCGCGGCACGCGCAGCGATCTGCCTTACCGCATTTGCGATCCTCGGCTGTTCCACTCCCAAAGATCAATATGCTGCAAGTGCCGATGCCCAGCAGCGTATGGCTGCCGACGCCGCGGCCGACAACAAGGCGGGTACCTCTGTCGATACGAAGGAGACCTACCTGAAGCTCGTCGAGCAAATGCAACGGGAGAGCCTGTGGTTCGCATCGCTGGCACACATCGACGCGCTTGAGCAGCGTTGGGGAGTCTCGCCCGAATCCACACGCCTGCGAGCCGATGCCTTGAGGCAAACAGGGCAGGCGGCGCAAAGTGAAACGGCCTACAAGCGACTGATGGGCACACCACTCGAAGGTGCCGGCTATCGGGGACTGGGCCTGCTGGCTGGCGCGCGTGGCAACTACGTCGAGGCCGTACAGCTTCTGAAACAAGCCCAGCGCCATGCACCAACGGACGCCCTGCTGCTAAGCGACCTGGGCTATGCCCAGTTGCGCGCAGGCTCGACCGACGAAGCCAGGCTTCCACTGATGCAGGCGCTGCAGTTGCGCCCTGACAGTGCGCAGGCTCAGGCCAATCTCGCTCTGTATCTCGAACTCACCAATCAGCAAGGGCAGGCAGCGGCCATGATGGATGCAAATCGCATATCTCCCGCGGCGCGTTCAGCGATAAGAGAAGCCGCGCAGCAACTCCGCGACGGCGGAGCCGCGACTTCTCCAACGTACTCCTCTTCCGGGATGTCAGCCCGTGATGAAACCTCCCCCCCACTCGTGCTCAAGGCTTCTCGCGGGTCCAACCTGATTGGTGTGCGCACCGCCATCCAGTCGAGTCCAGCAGCAAAAGCTGCCTCGACATCCTTGTATCCGATCTCGACTCCACGAGGTACACCATGAACGAAAAACTCAAGATCATTTTCCGCACCTCGTCCGCGTGCGTGTGGGTCGTCGCCCTCCTTGCTTCCTCCTCAATCGTGCTGGCGCAAAGCAAGGCGCCGGTTGAGCCTTCTGCAATCACTCCACCTGAAAGCGTGCAGGCACCGGCCGACGCCATGGAAATTCAAGAAGAGGTGGATTACGTGCCGCTACAGGTAGGCGATGCCACCCAAGGCTTGCTAGCTTGGCAACGCAATGGCGACATTGCGTCTCGAACACCCCGCCCCATCATGGGAAGCGTCGCACAGCGCAGCTATGAGCGCTACTTGAAGAGTTTCGAGTTTCCAATTCCAGAGCGCTTGAGTTCGACGGTCAAATCGTCCCCAGGTAGTAGCGGCGCCAAGTAGGCAACGACAACACCTGACCCATCGCCCCAAATGAAGACCATCCGCACCCTCTCACCACCGCGCTGTCAGCGCGGCGTGTATGCGATTGAGTTCGCGATGGTGTTCATGACCTTCTTCAGCATTCTTTATGCAGTCATCTGCTACGGGATGCTGTTCGCGTTTCGGCTCGGATTGCAAAACGCGGCCGAAGATGGCGCAAGGGCGGCACTTCAATATCAGAGCAGTCTGGAGGGCCGAAGAAAGCGTGCATCAGATGTCGCAACCGCTCAAAGTGATTGGATGCCGCAAGTGATTAAACCCACCGTGCTGGCAAAAATCTGTCGTGTTGAGGGAACCAACCAATGCGCCCCAATCAACTGCGGACCGTCATGGAGTCAACGATGCCAAGTCGAAGTTCTCGTACAAGCCAGCAACCTTGGATCGCTACTGCCTCCCTTGCCGAGTTTCGCCGTCCCGACTCAGATCTCCGGCAAAGCCAGCATGCTGCTTGAGTTGAGGTGAGAACCATGTCCGTCACAAGCATCCGACTGCGTACCAGCCCCCCCGCTCTCAGGCTCCAGCGCGGCATTGCCGCCATCGAGTTCGCCTTCGTTTTCATATTCCTCTTTCTTGTGATGTACGGGCTGGTGACCTTTGGCGCGATCTTCTATACGCAGCAAGCCGTCTCGCGCGCCGCAGAAGACGGGGCGCGCGCAGCGGTGCTGCTACCTCAGCCACCGGATCAGGAGAGTGTGCGCCAGGTCGTTCTCGATTCGCTCGCGCGCTCACTTGTCGTTCCCATCTCCGCCAATACGGACACGGCCAGCAGAAAGAATTGGCTCTCCGCCAATGTCACGGTCGCCCCTTGCTCGGCAGCGCCGGGCGCTACGAGTTGCGTAGTGACTGTCACCTACCTCTACAAGAACAATCGCATCCTACCTTCTGTGTCGTTGTTGGATTCCAGTTGGGTACCGGACAACTTACGCAGCAGCGCCACCGCGGCGCTCAAAGCCTCATGAAACGATTCTCGGCATGAACGCATCCACTATGCGCAAAGCTTTTCAACCGAGCGATCGCCGACGCGCCCGCGGTTCCGTCCTCATCAACACGGCCATAGCGCTAAGCCTCATCGTGATCACACTCGTTGGCACGGAGTTGGGCTACCTCTTCTACATGAAGCGCGAGTTTCAGAAGACTGCGGATCTGGCCGCATTGGCTGGTGCGCAGAAGCTTATGCCTTCGGCAGGGGCTGACGCATGCGTCGCCGCGCAAGGAGCTGCTGTTGCCAATGCAGGTCAAAACATGTCGGGCATCGTGCTTCGGCAACCAGAATGCGGTCATTGGGCTTCCTCGAATACAACGCCAGCTAATGCAGGTTGCTTTTCCAATGTGGACGACCACTTTCTTCCCGATGCGCCAACGAAGAACGCTATTCGTGTGCGAATAGATCAAGCTCCACCGACGTTGCTCCCCTTCTTTCAGGGCAATCGCACCATCTGCGTCCAGGCGGTTGCTTCGCTTAACGAACCGCTCGGTGCAATATCGATCGGAAGTGGGGTCGCGCGGCTGAATGGAGGGTTGCTAAATCAAGTGCTAGGCATGCTGTTAGGCACGACCGTCAACCTGAGCGTTGGCGACTATACGGGTTTACTCAATACCAAACTCAACCTGCTTGGGATCGCGGATGCCTTGAACCTCAATGTGGGCACATATGAGCAGTTGGCGAGCGCCAATGTCACCTTAGCCGCTTTGCTCAGCGCCGCAATCGACGTACTACCTCAAAACAACGACAGTGCCACGGCTGGGCTCGCCGCCGGGGTGTTGAATGGCCTTCTGAATCTGAGTGGCGGGCTCGATCTAAACGCCGTACGAATTAATCTTCTGAGTACCGCCGAGCGAGCTGGTCTTCTCAGCGTCGATCTCAACACCGCAGATCCACGCACCGCCTTGAACGGAAACGTCAATGCATTGAATCTTCTGCTGGTCGCATTGCAGATCGCGGACAGTCAATCAGTTGTTTCGGCGGGGGTTGCGATCCCCCTCCAACCGCTCGCAAATGTACAACTCCAAGCGAAAGTCATCGAGCCACCTAGCATTGCGGTCGGGCCGCCGGGCTACTATCCGGACGGTACGGCAAAAACTCGGGCGCACACCGGCCAGATTCGGATACTCCTGGACACCCAGATGCTGACTCCGATTGCCGGAAGCGACCTATTAAACATCCCGCTTGTTGTTAGAGTTTCATTGCCATCGGGCCAGCTTATCAGGCTGCCTATCTATGCAGAAGTTGCGTCAGGAGACGCCGAACTCGATTCGATTCAATGCAATGCACCTGATGGCAAATACGACGTCAAGATCGCAGCGACCCCCGGCCTTGCCCATATTTTCTTGGGAAAAGTTCCAACAGCGTTCACTAACAGAACGAGCGCGTGGAAAGACCTGCCAAAGGAGCAGTTCGATCTACTAAATATTCAGGTAACCCTTCTTAGCATCCTCGGAGGCGGAATACCGATTAACGTCAAGCTACTGGCGAAAATGGATCTATCTATCCCGGGGAACGAAGTCACTACGAGACAGATGCTGAACTATCGATTCGATCCCACAATCCCCGTGTCGCAGCAGGATCTGACGCGCACCGTTGGTACGGAGCAAAACCTTGGCGCAGCAATCGTAAGCGCCATCGGCTCGGGAATGCTCAAGATAGAACTCGCTACGTCTGTCCCCATTTTGGATACTGTCGCCAACGGCCTGATTACCGTCATTGCCGGCGTATTGGGAGTTCTTAACGTCGTACTAGTACCGGTTCTCACACAGCTCGACAGTGCATTGCTCGCCCCCCTTCTCAAGGCGCTTGGTATTCAAATCGGGTACGCAGATGTACAGCTACTCTCTGCCAGCTGTGACGGCAATGCACGCTTGGTTTATTGAGTTTGCGTACCAACTTGCGCCAAGCAACTGTGAAATTTGAGAACAGCGCCTCGATGAGCTCCTCCAACTTCGACGAACTCGACCTCTTTGTCTGGGAAGGCAAAGCCGACATCCTCGACCGCATCGCGCGGTGTATGGCGAGCTTCGACGTGGAGGTTGTCAGGGCCGACGGCATGCCGCCTCCGCCGCAGGACCGCGGCACGGCGCTGCGCCCGTCGGTGGCGATCATCAGCGTCACGGTCATCGACAGCGGCGGGCTGGCGCATGCGACCGAGCTGCTGCAGGGCATGCCGGTGATCTGGGTCGCCGCAGGGTCGCGCGAGCGCGACTCGCGCACCTATCCACCCGAGTACCTGCACGTGCTGCCCTACGACTTCACCTGCGCCGAGCTGCGCACGATGGTCGCGAAGCTGGTGCGGCAGCTGCGCGCGCGCGACGTGGCGCCGCAGGCGCCCGACGTGCTTGTTGCACATTCGGAAGCGATGAAGGCGCTGCTGGCCGAGGTGGGCGCCTTTGCCGACTGCAACCACAGCGTGCTGGTGCGCGGCGAAACGGGCGTGGGCAAGGAGCGCATCGCGCAGCAGCTGCACCTCGGGCACCAGCACTACAGCAAGGGCGCGTTCGTGGCGGTGAACTGCGGCGCGATTCCCGACGGGCTTTTCGAGTCGCTGTTCTTCGGCCACACCAAGGGCTCGTTCACAGGCGCGGTGCACGCGCACCGCGGCTACTTCGAGCAGGCCACGGGCGGCACGCTGTTTCTCGACGAGATCGGCGACCTGCCGCGCTACCAGCAGGTGAAGCTGCTGCGCGTGCTGGAAGACAGCGCGGTCACGCGTCTGGGCGCAACGGCGCCGGTGCGGGTCGACTTCCGCCTAGTGGCGGCCACCAATCGCAACCTGCGCGAGATGGTGGCGAGCGGCGATTTTCGCGCCGACCTGTTCTACCGGCTCGCGGTGATCGAGCTGCATGTGCCCAGCCTCGAGGAGCGCGGCGAGGTCGACAAGATCGCGATCTTCAAGGCGCTGCTGGGCAACGTGCTCGGCGACGAACTCGAAGCGCTCGGCGAAACGCCGCACTGGCTCAGCGATGCGGTGGCGGAGACCTACTTTCCAGGCAACGTGCGGCAGCTGCGCAACCTCGCGGAGCGCGTGGGCGTGATCGCGCGGCAGCTGCACGGCTGGGACCAGAACCTGATCCAGCGCGCGATTGCGCTCACGCGCGGCACGCCGGCACCGGCGACTCCGAGCGAGCGCAACGGCATGGGCAACGGCAACGGCTCGCTCGATGGCAGCGGCGACCGCAAGGGCTGGAACAGCAGCGAGCGCAACCGCATCATCGCGGCGCTGGAGATCAACGACTGGAAGCGCCAGGACACCGCGCAGCACCTGGGCATCAGCCGCAAGGTGCTGTGGGAGAAGATGCGCAAGTACCAGATTCTCGACGGCGAGCCAGGCATCCCCGAAACTGAATAGGCTCGCCCCCAGGCTTCGCGCACTTCGTGTTGCTTCTCCTTCCCCCTACCGGGGGCAACACCTGAGGCCCGGCAAAGCCGGTTCCTCGGTGTTTCACGAAGGGGCTTCGCTTGCCTCGTGGATTAGTTGGTGCCGAGCCTTGTGGCCTTGCGCAGCGGCGGGTTCGCTCCTGCCGCGCCCACAGTGCGTTCGGCAACGGGCTCGCTCGCACACGCCGTGTTGCTCGAGATGCACAGCGCACCCAGCAGCCCGTCTTCGGTCAGCACCTGCCGCCTCGGCGCGCCGAAGAGGCGGTCGATCCAGCCGTTGGGGCCGGCCGGGTCGATGCGCAGTTCGCCGGTGGTGCGTGCCAGGCGCAGCTCGGAGATGCGCAGGTCGAACACGCCGTCGATGTAGTCGAACAGCAGGGTGTAGTAGTCGAGCTGGGCGTCGAGCACCTTGGGCAGGGTCTCGCGGCCGAACTCCATGAGGCGGCGGCGGCCGCGGAAGGCCTGGCCTGCCGTGCTCACGGCTTCCATCAGCTGGCGCTCGCGCTCGCGGCCCGACACGGTGCGCGCCCACGATGCCGATGTGAGCTCGAACAGGTTGAGCTTCACGCTTTCGAGCTTGGCTTCCTGGTTGGCGACTTCGGCCAGCGCCGACTTCAGGCGCAGCTGCCGATCGAAGCCGTTGCCGAAGTTCCAGTTGAGTTCGAAGGCGGCGCGCGTCGGGTCTTGGGGCGACACGCCGCGCGGGTCCTTGCTCTTCACGAGCACGGCGTCGAGCGAGGGGTAGAGGCTCGCGTCCTGCTGGTCGGCCAGCGCCTTGGCGCGGTCGATGCGGCCCTGCGCCTCGGCGATCTCGGTGCTGCGCGACTCGGCGCGGCGCAGCGCCTCTTCCTGCGAGGAGATGCGCCACTGCGCCGGCGCCGCAAGCACGGGCAGCGACTCGGCATTGGGCGAGAACTTGAAGTAGTTGCGGAACTTGGCAAGGGCCTCGTCGCGCTGCGCCTCGAAGTCGGACTCGCGTGCAGCCACCAGCGCGCGCCGCGAGGCCGCCATGTTGAGGTCGTTGTCGCCGCTCACGCCCAATGCCACGCGGCGCGCTTCGGCCTTGGAGATTTCGGCCACCACCTCGGTGGCCTTGTGCGCGATCTGCTTCTTCAGGTCGAAGCGCTGCACCTGCAGGTAGGCGGTGAGCGCATCCAGCACCACCTTCTGCGAGGTGGTGACGACGGCCTCGTCGTCCGCCTGGTTGGCCGCTTCGGCGGCGCGCTGCGCCGCGCTCATGGCGCCGCCGTCGAGAAGGCTCACGCGCGCCTCGGCGGTGAGCACGGTGTAGCTCTGCGTCTTGGCGTTGGCCGCGCCGCTGTTGTAGTTGCCGGACGAGGTGCCGAACTTGAAGCGCGGGTAGCGCGCCTGCTTGGCCGCGTCCACGCCGTAGCTGCTGGTGTTGGCCGCGGCCTGCGCGGTCTGCACCTCGGGGTAGTCCTGCGACAGCGCGATCAGGGCCTGCTTCACCTGCTGGGTGTAGCTCGCGGCGCCGAGCGAGGGCGGGGACAGCCGGCGCGCGAGCATCAGCCTGGCACCCGCCTCCTGCTGCTCCTGCGCGAAGGCGACGGGCGGCAGGACGAAGCTCGCGCACAACGCTGCACAGACAACGCCGGCGCCCATGCGGCGTCGGTCGGCCGGTTGGCGGTACTTCATGGTTCGCGGAAGGCTTCGCGCCGCAGCTTGAGCACAGGTCGCAGGATGTACCAGATGAACGGATCGGTGCCCACACGCAAGTCCACTTCGGACTCCATGCCGGACGTGATGCGGTTCTCGTCGCGGCCCACATGGGACTGCGACATGCTGATGAGCAGCCGGTAGTACGGCGCGCCGTTGGCGATGGCGGGGTCGCGGTCGGCGTCGGCCGCCACCAGCTTGACCTTGCCGTCGACGGCACCGTAGCGCAGGTAGTCGTAGGCGGTGATCTTCACGCGCGCCGGCTGGCCCACTTCGATGAAGCCGCGGTCGTTGGGGTTGAGCCGCGCCTCGACCATGATCTCGTCCTCGTCGGGCACCACCTCGAGGATGGATTCACCGGGCTTCACGACCCAGCCCGGGCTGGAGTTGCGCAAGCCCTTGACGATGCCGTCCGACGGCGCCTTCACCACCGTGCGCGAGCGCTGGGTGCGCGCGCGCGCCAGGTCTTCGCTCAGGCTCGCGAACTGTCGTTCCACCGTGGCCAGTTCGTCCGACGCGCGCCGGCGAAAGCGCCCTTCGGCCTCGGCCATCTTGGCCTGCGCCTCGGTGATGGACGCGTTGGCGGAGATCACGCCCTGGCGCGCCACGGCAAGTTCGCTGCGCACGCCTTCGGCCTGCCGGCGCTTCTCCAGCACCTCGACCTGGCCGACCAGCTTCTCGCTGAACAGCTGCTCGGAGATTTCGAGCTCCTTCTGCATCAGCGCCAGCCGGTCGCTCAGGCCCTTGACCTTGGCCTGCTGCTCCAGCTGCTTGCTGCGCGCCTGCTCCAGGCCCGACACGGCGCCGGCCATGACGCCGCGCTGTTCGAGCGCGCGCGCCTGGTAGGCGCCGGTCTCGCCTTCGAACACGCTTTCGTCGATGTCGGCGGCGAAGGATTCACGCTTGAGCGGCTGGCCGCGGCTCTCGGCCATGAGCCGCACGCGCGTGGCCTGCGTGGCCGCGTAGCGGGCCGAGAGCTCCTCGAAGTTGAGGCCGCTGCCGCCAAGATCGATCTCCACCAGCGACTGGCCCTGCTTGACCTTCTCGCCTTCCTTCACCAGCACGTTGCTGACGATGCCGCCTTCCAGATGCTGGATCGACTTGACGCGGTCCGAGGGGATCACGCGACCGGGTGCGACGACCACCGTTTCCATCGGAAAACCGAGGCCGACCAGCGCCAGCACGCCGATTGCGCCGCCGATGATCCATTGGCGCCGCCGCCCCTGCGGCGAGGCCTGGGCCGCACGCTTGTCGTTCTCGTCCTGAAGAATCTGCGGCAAATCTGATTTCAAGTCGCCTCCCCGATCACTCGTTATTCGCTCTTCGTTCGTTCTTCGTCACGCCATCGAACGGGAGGCAGCGGCGCCCGCGCCGTCTTCCGCATCGCCCAGCGCCACCAGCGGCTTCTTCACGCCGAACAGCTTCGGCACCATCACCGCCGCCGCGCCCTGCTCCACGTTGCCCTGCCCCGTGACGTGATAGACCACGTTGGCGGCGGAGACGATGCGCAGCGAATGCGTGACCACCACCACGGTGCGCACCTTGGCAACCGCGAGCAGCGTGGCGAGCAGGTTGCGCTCGCTCTGAAAGTCGAGGTCGTTGCTGGGCTCGTCGAGCACCAGCACCGAAGGTTTGCGCAGGAAGCTCATGGCCAGCGCGAGCTTGCGCCGCTCGCCCACCGACACGCCGGTGCCGCCTTCGCCGATCATGGTGCGGTAGCCGTCCGGCAGCCGCGAGATGAAGTCGTGCGCGCCCGAGAGCCTGCAGGCCGCAACGATCTGCTCGTCGCTCTGGCCGGGCGCCGTGCGGCGCATCACGTCGATCAGCGAACCGCCGAACCAGTAGACCTCCTGCGAGAGGTAGCTGATCCAGCGCGACAGCTCTTCACGGCCGAATTGCGAGAGGTCGTACTCGCCGATGCTGACGATGCCGCGCGTGGGCGTGTACAGGCCCGACAGCAGCTTCACCATGGTCGACTTGCCCGCGCCGTTGCGCCCGACGATCACGTGCAGCCCGCCCGGGCCGATGTCGAGGTCGACGTTTTCCAGCACCGGCTGCTGCGCGGTGTCGGTGAAGCTGAAGCTCACGTCCTTCAGGGTGATGCGGCCGAGCGGCTGCGGCAACGTCATGCCCGTGGGCGGTTTCTCGACCGGTTCGCACAGCACGCCCTCGAGCCGCTTGGCGGCTTCCTTGGCGGTGGCCAGCGAGCGCCAGTTCGACACCAGCCCGGCCACCGGCTGCAGCGCCTTGAGCGCCAGCATGTTCGAGGCGACGAGGCCGCCCACCGTCATCCACTGCTCCATCACCGAGACGGCGCCCACGGTCACCACGATGACCGAGAACACCGTGAGCAGCACGGTGGTGCCGTCGCGCGCGGTCTCGATCTGGCCGTTCTTGCTGAAGCTCTCGGTGAGCCAGGCGTTGTAGGTCTGGCGCCACATGTCGCTGATGGGGCCGTCGTTGGCCTGCGTCTTCAGCGTTTCGCGCGCATGGCAGATCTCGGCGGTCATGCGGTCGAGGCCGCGGCCGCGCTGCACTTCTTCCACCCGGCCGGCGCGGACCTCGTCGGCCCACCACCAGGCCAGGAACGACATGATGGCGAGAAACGCCGCCACCACGGGCAGCACCGGCAAGGCGACGATGCCGATCACGGCGAGCGCGAAGATCGCCATCGGCAGGTCGAAGATCGATTGCGCGAGGCCGCCGGTGACGGTGCCGCGCACCGAGCCCACGTCGCGAAAGTATTGCTGCCACACCGAGGCGGGACGTGCCTCGAGCGCGCGCAGCGGTCGGGCCAGCATCGATTGCAGCAGGGCACCGGAAACGCCGTGGTCGATGATGGCGCCCGCGTTGCGCAGCAGGCGCGAACGGCGCGTGCGCAGCCAGAACTCGATGCACAGGAAGAACAGGATGCCGCTCACCAGCGCAGCGAGCGTCGAGAAGCCGCTGCGCGACAGCACACGGTCATACACCTGCAGCAGGAAGATGGAGGGCAGCAGCCCGAACAGGCTGATCGGCAGCGAACGCCATGCCGCGCTCTTCACGAGCGGGTAGGCCGCGCGGAACGCGGCGTTCAGTGCCCCGGCATAAGGACTGGCACCCGGCTCGTCCGGCGTTTCGGCAACCAGCTGGCTGGGCAAGAGAAACTTGATCATGGGAAAAAGCCGATCCGTCGTGCAATGACGCCTGAGTCATTATCAACTGTTACCCAACTGTTACAAGGCAAAAAGTCACGCTCCAGCCAGCACCAGCGCGACGTTGGCGCACAGCAACATGCAGAGCACCCAGGCGCACAGCAGCTGCGCCCAGCCCAGCCACCAGCGCCGCGTCGGCCGCCGCCGCAGCGGTGCCTCATGGTCGAACGGCGATTGCGGAAGTACATCCCATCTCGTGCTCATGGCAGCGCTTTCAAAACCCGGGCCAACCGGGACAGGCCTACGCCTGCGGAACTCTTCGCCAGCACCCAGTCGCCGGGCTGCAGCAGCCCGCCGAGCGCGGTCGACAGGTCGGACACATCGACGAACCAGTGCGAGCGAACCTTTGTACGAATGCGCGCGTGCAGTGCCCGCATCAGCGGGCCGCACAGCAACACGCGGTCGGGCTGCGAGGCCAGCAGCTCGGCCTCAAGGTCGAGGTGGTGGCGTTGCGCGGCGGGGCCGAGCTCCTGCATGTCGCCGAGGATCGCCACGCGCCGCGCCGGCTCGCAGGGGGCCTGCGACAGCATCTCGAGCGCCGCGCGCATCGAGCTCGGGTTGGCGTCGTAGGTCTCGTCGATGAGCTTGAAGCTGCCGCCGCCGATGTGAATGGTGTGCAGCGCACCGCGGCCGCCCGGCGGCTCGAAGTGCGCAAAGGGCTCGACCGCGGCGGCCAGCGGCAGTCGCATGGCCTGCAGGGCCGCAAGCGCGGCGATGGCGCTCGCGCCCATGTGTCGCCCCGGTGCATTGAGCCGCAGCTGGAAGGGCTCGCCCGCCACCAGCGCCTGCACCTCGCCGTGGTCGAAGGCGAGCAGGCGCACGTCGGCGTCCTTGTGCTCGCCGCAGGTGACGATCTGCAACTGCCGCGCCGTTGCCGCTTCGGCGAAGGTCGCGAACTCGGGCATATCGCGGTTGAGCACCACGCTGCCGCCCGGCGCCATGGCCTGCAGGATCCGGCTGTCGAGCCGCGCGGCGGCGTCGGTCGGGCCGCGGTGCTTCTGCGACGCGGCCGAGAGCCCCGTCACCACCAGCAGCGAGGGCCGCACCAGCTGCGCCGAGGCCGGCATGTGCGATGTGCCCATCTCCAGCACCCAGTAGGCGGCGTGCCGCGGCATGCAGGTCATGTTCCAGGCGATGCCCGATGGCAGGCTGACGTTGCCCTCGGGCTGGCCGACCTCGCCCCATACGGTCAGCGCGCCGGCCAGCATGGCGGCCACGGTGCCGCTGGCGACGCCGTTCGCCGCGCCGCTGCCGAGCACGCCGCACACGCGGCCGGTGAACTCGGCGCGCGCATGGTCGCCCAGCTCCAGCACGGCCTGCAGCACGTTCGGCACCTTGAGCACGGGCACGCGCTTGTCGAGGTGCGGCTTGGGGTCGGTGCACAGCACGGCGGCGGCCGGCTGCAGCACGCCCTTGAGCGTGACGGCGGCCAGCGGCGTCTTCGACGGCCGCGCCTGGTGGTCGAACACCACGCGGCCCTTGCGCATGAACGAGCGCTGCGCCACGCCGGTGGCGCGCCAGCCGTCCTCGGGCTTGACGACCCATTCGCCGCCGGTGACGTGCGCCATCTCGCTCGCGGTCCAGGCGGCGCCGTCGTCGCGCACGCCGCCCACGCCGGCACTCCCGCCGCCGCCCGTACCGGGCAAGGTGCGCCGTTCCACCAGGTAGCGGTGGTAGGCGGCGAAGCCCGACAGGTAATGCTCCACGTCGTCGATGCGCACGCGAAACGAGTGATGGCGGATGAAGAACGAGCCGACGATGCTCGACGGCCGGCGAAAGTACATCGCCATCTCGGGCCAGAAGAAGCCGTTGAGCAGGTAGTGCGCGCGGTAGTCGAGCGCGCGATAGAACTTCTCGGTGTCGAGCTCGTCGAGCAGGTGCCGCATCGCGGGCATGCCTTCGAGCCGCTGGAGCATCTGCTGCGCGGCCAGCATGAGTTCGAGCAGCGTCGGGAAGGTGGTCTTCCGGTCGAGCACGAAGTCGAGATACCCCGCCACGTTCTGCAGGCCGAAGCGGAAGTACTTCTCCTGCGGGCTCCAGTGCGTGAGTTCGTGGACGCAGCGGCTGAGCCAGTGGTCGTGCACCTGCCAATGCTGGCTGGCAATGAAATGATCGAAGGCCTTCTCGACCGCGGCCAGCCATTGCGGCTCGCGTGTGAGGCCGTACAGGCGCATGAGGCCGTAGGCCGCCTCGCCGTCGTAGCAGACGATGCGCGAGGCCTGCTTGAGCGTGAGGTCGGCCGCATGCAGCACGTGGTTGAAGCGGCCGGTGGCCGCGTCTTGCAGCGACACGATGCCGAGCGCGAGCTTTTCCAGCAGCGGCAGCCAGTGGCGCGTGTCCATCAGCTCGCAATACTTCACCAGCGCGAGCACGCAGGCCGCGTTGCCGCCGAGCTTGATCTCGCCGCCGGTGTCGACCAGGAACGACACCGCGCGCCCATCCGCCAGCGTGTAATCGCGGATCAGCGAGGCCGTGAGATGGTCGAGCGAGCGGTCGATGGCCGCGCGCAGCGTTTCGTCGCGCGTGAGCTCCCACGCCTCGAGCATGGCGTGGAGCGCGCTCGCGTGGCGCGCCGCGTCGTAGGTCGGGATGCGGCGGTCGAAGCACGGGAAATAGCCGTACACGAAGAGGCCGTCGCTCTGCACCTGGCGCGCGAGATACGAAGAGCCGCTGCGCACGAGGTCGAGCACCGATTGCGGGTTCAGCGCCGGCAGCTGCCGGCGGCCCGCGTCGAGCCCCGTACCCACGAGCTTGTGCACCACGCCGTCGGGCTGGCAGAACACGCCCACCGTCGCCAGCAGGTAGACCGGCTGCTCCGGGGGCATGCTGTCCAGCGGCGGCGAGCACTGGAAGCGCTCCCGGCCGTAGACCTCGAAGTTGCGCGGGTTCACCACCGAATGCGCAATGGTCGAGTCGCCGCACAGCATGGCGTTGGCGTTGAGCTCCTGCTCGGTGAAGGCGAGCGCGAAGTCCTGGTCGAAGGCCAGGCCGAGGCGGAAGTAGTTGCGCTTGACGGCGGTGAGCTGCGTCTTGAACTGCACCCACTCCATCGGGCTCGCGCCCTCGACCCAGTCGATGCGCAGCCACGGCGACACGACGCCGCGCTCGCGCACCCAGCGCTCGACGCGCCCGGCGCCTTCGCGCCAGGCGGTTTCGAATTCGGCGGCCCGCGCGTGCACGACGTGTGCGCGCTGCGCGCCATCGCTCACGGAGAAGAACAGCGTGAACGCCGGGTAGGGGGCCGGCAGCGCCGCGCACAGCGAAGCCAGGCGTTCGTGGCAGGCGTGGAGCTGGTCTGTGAAGGACATCATTCGGCCCCGATCCAATGCGGGAGACCGGCCGCGCCCGTCATCTGCTCTCGCTTCGAGGACGTGTGCGCAGACCGGGAACTGCCGTCGAAGTCATCGCGGTGATCCGGCTTCAGCGGTAGCTGAATTCGGCTCGGCGATTGAGCTGATAGCCCTCCTCGGTGGTTTCGGTGGACGCGGGTTTTTCCACGCCCCAGCTGACGGCCTCGATGCGCTCGGCGGGCACGCCCAGTTGCGTGAGCGCGCGCTGCACGGCGTCGGCGCGGCGCTGTCCGAGCGCGAGGTTGTATTCGCGCCCGCCGCGCTGGTCGGTGTGGCCTTCGATCACGATCCGGCTCGCCGGCCGGTTGCGCATGAAGCCCGCGTGCGCCTCGACGACGTTGCGGTCGCCGGTCCGGATGTTGTACCTGTCGAAGTCGAAATAGACGATCTTCGCCACGCCGGCCGGTCCGTTCTGCACCGGCGGCGGAGGGGGCGGCTCCACCTTGGCCACCGGAGCGGCCACGCCCTTGTTCGAGTAGTAGTAGGTCGCGTCGTCGCGGCCCGTCTTCGGGGCCGCGCAGCCCACGAGGACTGCGCCGAGGGCGACGATGGTCAGTGTCTGGAAATTCTTCTTCATATCGATCCTTTCGGGGGACAGGCCGGTGGCGGCCTGTCCCTGGTGCTGCGCTCCCCCACTGCTCCTTCTGCGTTCTTGTTGCCGTTCAGCCCAGCAGGCCGTGCAGCACGTTCGTCACGGGCGACAGGGCGGTGCCGGTCGGGCTGTGATCGACCAGGCTGGTGATCGGGGTCACGACGTCGGTCACCAGCGGAGTGACCGCATGCGTGACGCTGCCCACCAGGTCGCCGGCCGGAGAAGCGGCGCCCGAACCGGCCAGGATGTCGGTCACCGGGGCGAGCAGGTCGGAAACCGCGCTCGTCGGGTTCGATGCCACCGGAGCAGCATCGGTCACGCCGCTCACCACGCTGGTGACGGGCTCCAGGATGTTTGCCACCGGGCTGCTGCCACCCGACAAGCCGCCGAGCAGGCTGCCCACCAGGCCGTCCTGACCCAGGAGGCTGCCGACGAGGCCGTCGTTGCCGACCACGCCGTCGAGCAGGCCGCCGGTGCCGCCACCGGTCGCGCCGCCGAGGACGCCGCCCAGAAGGCCATCGCTGCCGAGCACGCCGTCAAGCAGGCCGCCCGTGCCGCCATCGGTCACGCCGCCGAGGACGCCGCCCAGAAGGCCGTCGCTTCCGAGCACGCCATCGAGCAGGCCGCCGGTGCCGCCATCGGTCACGCCGCCGAGGACGCCACCCAGAAGACCGTCGCTGCCGAGCACGCCATCGAGCAGGCCGCCGGTGCCGCCATCGGTCACGCCGCCGAGGACGCCGCCCAGAAGGCCGTCGCTGCCGAGCACGCCGTCGAGCAGGCCGCCGGTGCCGCCATCGGTCACGCCGCCGAGGACGCCGCCCAGAAGGCCATCGCTGCCGAGCACGCCGTCGAGCAGGCCACCTGTGCCGCCATCGGTCACGCCACCGAGGACGCCGCCCAGAAGGCCGTCGCTGCCGAGCACACCGTCGAGCAGGCCACCCGTGCCGCCATCGGTCACGCCGCCGAGGACGCCGCCCAGAAGACCGTCGCTGCCAAGCACGCCGTCGAGCAGGCCACCGGTGCCGCCATCGGTCACGCCGCCGAGGACACCGCCCAGAAGGCCGTCGCTGCCGAGCACGCCGTCGAGCAGACCGCCAGTGCCGCCATCGGTCACGCCGCCGAGGACGCCACCCAGAAGGCCGTCGCTACCGAGCACGCCGTCGAGCAGGCCACCTGTGCCGCCATCGGTCCCGCCGAGCAGGCCATCGCCGGACAGGAGGTGGGCCACGCCGTCGGTCAGGTAGTCGACCTGCGCCGTGACACCGTTCAGCAGCGCTGTCGTCGTGCCCTCACCGAGCAGTTGATCGGTCAGCGGGCTCAGCAGGCTACCGGCGCCGGCCGCCACTTCGCCCACGACGCCATCGACCGGGTCGAGCACGTTGGGGTTGTTCTCCGAGAAGCTGCTGCCGAGCACCGGAGCCAGCAGGCCGCCGGCAGCGTCGGTCAGACCGTCCGCGAGGCCGACCACCGATCCGAGCGTGTTCGCGAGACCAAGCTCGCCCACCAGGCCGGTGTTCAGGCCATCGGCCAAGTTGCCGGCCATGCCGTCGGCCGGGTCGAACAGGCCAGCGCCCGTGCCCGGGGTGCCGCCGTTGCCGAGCACACCGCCGAGCACGCCACCTTCGCCGCCGAGAACGCCGCCCAACGGGCCTTCTTCGCCGAGCACGCCGCCCAACACGCCGTTTTCGCCAAGCAAGCTGCCGAGCAGGCCGGTGGTACCGAGCAGGCCGCCCGCAAGGCCGTCTTCGCCCAGCACGTCGGAGAGCGCGCCGTTCGTGCCGAGCAGCGAGCCGACGACGCCGTCCGGACCCAGCAAGTCACCCACGGGCGTGCCTTCGCCGAGCAGGCTTCCGACCAGGCCGTCCTCACCCAGAACGCCGCCGAGCAGGCCACCGGAAAGACCGTCGTTGCCGAGCACGCCACCCAGGGCTCCGCCGTCGCCGACCACTCCGCCAAGCAGGTCGTCGAGGGCGCTGCCCTGGCCGATCAGGTCGCCGACAAGGCTGCCTTCACCGAGCAGGCCTCCAACCAGGCCATCGTCTGCCAGCAGGTTGCCGACCAACCCGTTGTCGCCGAGCAGGCCGTCGAGCGTGTTGCCAACCACGCCGCCGTCAGCCAGCAGGCTGTCGAGGCCCAGGCTGGAGGTCAGGCCACCGAGCGGGCCTTCATTGGAAAGGAGGTTGTTCAGGCCGTCGGTCAGGTAGTCCACCTGGCCGTTCAGGTGATTGAGCAGCGCATCGGTCACGCCCTCGCCGAGCAGGGTGTCCACGATGGGACTCAGGCTGTTGCCGAGCGGGTCGGTGATGTTGCCGACGACCTCGTCGACCGGGTCCAGCGCGTTGGGATCATCGCGGGTGAACTCGGAGCCGAGCAGCGGTGCCAGCACGCTGTCGACCACGTCGGTCACGCCGTCGACCACCGGGGCCACGGGAGCGAGCGCGCCGCCCAGGCCAGCAGTGCTATCGACCGCACCGACCGCGCCACCGACGAGGCCGTCGCCCGGATCGAGCAGGTGATCGCCGTCTGCGTCTGCGTCTGCATCGGCATCGGCATCGGCATCGGCATCGGCATCTGCGTCGGCATCGGCGTCTGCGTCTGCGTCTGCGTCTGCGTCGGCATCGGCGTCTGCGTCGGCATCTGCGTCGGCGTCGGCGTCGGCGTCGGCGTCGGCGTCAGCATCCGCATCCGCATCCGCGTCAGCGTCAGCGTCGGCATCACCGTCCGCATCCGCATCCGCATCAGCGTCCGCATCGGCGTCGGCATCCGCATCGGAGTCGCCCACGCCCGAAAGGAGCAGCGGGACGGCGCTGTCGCTGCCGCCGCCACCGCCGCCGAGCGCGGCGCCGAGTGCGGCGGCGCCCAGGGCACCGAGTGCGAATTCACCCAGCCCGATGCCGCTGCCGGCAGCGAGCTTCTTGGTCACGGCCAGGGCAGCGGCATCCGCATCGCTGTCCGGCGGGGTCACTTGCAGGTCGCCCGAAGCGACATCCACATTCACTTGTTCGAGGCCGCCCGGCAGCTTGGTCGAGCCGATGGTGGCGTCGGTGCCGCCGGTGAACACGCCGGCCAGCGGGGCCTTGTTGGTCGCCGATCCGGGAAAGAGAACGTTGGCGTGGCCGTCCTGCGGAACGATCACGCGGTCGCCGGCCACCAGTGTCTGATTGCCATCGACCGGAATGCGGACACCGTCGCGCATCACGGCGACACCCGGCGTGGCGTTCGATAATGTGCCGATGCTGGACGGGCCAGCTGCAGCGGGCGCCGCCGAACTCGCCATGGCAGGAGCGCCTAGCGGAGTAACGGTGGCCTGGGCAATGACCACGGGAGCAACGCCTGCGGCGGCAAGTCCTTCGGTCGAATTCGTCGATGCTTGTTGAGCGGTCATGGCAGCCTCTGTGACAAAAGATGCCTACTCAGGGGCAACTAGCGTGCCGCTTTTTGCGCGCCCCTTGCCAGACCGCCTCCAGGCGCTGCAACTTGTTGATTCGTATGGAAATTTTTCTTTTAACCGGCCTGCCAAGGGAGTTCGGAAACAGCCCGCAGGAAGGTCATTCAGCGATTCGTTACGTAACGACGTAACCCCCTGTACCCGGAACGTCCGACACATCCGAGGTCTTGCTCCGGGCTTGCGTACTGGCTCTTGCGCAGGATCCCACTTCCTTCTTTTTTCTTTCTTCCTCTTCTATAGATATGTTCAATCCCTCCCAGGAAGACGTGCGCCGCTTCTTCTGCGACGTGTACGCCAAGCACCGGCAGGGCTTGCCGATGGAAGCGCTCGAGACCATCGCCGCCGGCTGGATCGACGAGCATCCCGAGTACCACGAGGATCTCGCCGACGCAGACGCGGCGGTGGCGCGGGTCTACGACGGATCGAACGGGCGCGAAAACCCGTTCCTTCATCTGTCGATGCATTTGTCGATCAGCGAGCAGTGCTCCATCGACCAGCCGCGCGGCATCCGCCAGGCCGTCGAGCTGCTGGCCGCGCGCCGCGGCTCGCTGCTGCATGCGCATCACGAGGCAATGGACTGCCTGGGCCAGATGATGTGGGAGAGCCAGCGGGCGGGCAGGCCGCCGGATGGCGAGGGCTACGTCGCCTGCGTGCAGCGGCGAGCGACCAAGGACTAACCCCCAGGCTTCGCGCACTTCGTGTCGCTTTGCCAACCCCCTTGCAGGGGGCAACACCTGCGGCCCGGCAAAGCCGGTTCCGCGGTGTTCGCGAAAGACGTCGGCTAGGCCCTGGGCTTGCTCCGGGACTTCGGCGGCACCGCCCCCTGCTGCTTCGCGGCCTCGCGCAGCAGCGCGGCCATGGCACCGCGCAGGGCCGAAGGCTCGGCATCGCTGCGCTGCAGCAGCCCGACCGGCTCCTCGGTGCCGGCGGTCTCGATGCGCAGCCGCACGAGGCGCCCGTCCGCCAGCTCGCCGCGCGCGGCACCCAGCGGCGTGATCCACACCGCATCGGACACCGCCACCAGCGCCCGCGCCACCGCCACGTCGAGCGTCTGCAATGCATTGGACGGCAGCACGAGGCCGCGCGCCGACAGAAAGCTCTCGGTGTTGTGGCGCGGGATCGTGCCCTCGCCGTACACCACCAGCGGATAGGCCAGCACCGCCTGCACCGACACAGCCTTCGACGCGAGCGGATGGCCGGCTCGCACGGCAAACACCAGCGGCTCGGTGTGCAGCAACTCGAAGCTCAGGCCGCCCATCAGGCGCGGATCGCTCATGCGGCCGACCACGAGGTCGAGCTCGCCGGCGCGCAGTTCGTCGAGCAGCACGGCGTTGGCGGCGCTCTTCACCACGATCTGCACCGATGGCCGGCTGTCGCGCAGCCGCGCCAGCGCCACCGGCAGCAGCGCCGGCGCCACGCTCGGCAGCGCGCCGATGCGCAGCCGCTCGATGCGCCCGCCATCTGCCGGCGCCACCGCCTGCGCGCTGGCATCGAGCGCTTCCAGCACGCGCAGGGCATGCGCCAGCAGTTGCTCGCCGGCCGCCGTGAGCCCCTGCACGCCGCGCCGGCCGGCCTTGCTGCGCTCGACCAGCCGCGTGCCGACGATCGCCTCCAGCTCGGACAGCGTCTTGGACACCGCCGGCTGGCTCAGCGCCAGCCGCTCGGCGGCGCGCGCGAGATGGCGCTCCTGCGCCACGGCCACGAGGCAGCGCAGGTGCCGCAGCTGCACGCTGCGCACGAAATCCTGTCGAAGATCGGCGGAGTCTTTCAATTCCTGCTGGTTATTGAGAACGGAGAATTCTTCAATTTACATCATCGAATGGCGCTTCTAAAGTGGCGGCTTCCCGATTCGTCCCACGACAGCAGGAGACAACGCACATGTCGACCAAGACCCCAGGGCCCCAGCCCACCCTCACCCCGCGCGACTGGGAAGCCCATCCCAGCTACGTCTATCCGGGCTACAAGTCCACCGCGAAGCGCGGCCCGCAGAAGCCGCTGATCCCGCTGAAGGCCTCGCTCGGCGAGCTGCAGCAGCCGGTGTATGGCCACGACAGCATCGGCGAGTTCGACCACGACCTCACGCGCAATGCGCGCCGCAACGGCGAGCCGCTGGGCGAACGCATGATCCTCACCGGCCAGGTGCTCGACGAGCGACGCCGCCCTGTGGCCAACACGCTGGTCGAACTCTGGCAGGCCAACGCCTCGGGCCGCTACGTGCACAAGGTCGACCAGCATGACGCGCCGCTCGACCCCAACTTCCTGGGCGCGGGCCGCTGCCTGACCGACAGCGAAGGCCGCTACCGCTTCCTCACCATCAAGCCCGGCGCCTATCCCTGGGGCAACCACCCGAACGCCTGGCGTCCGCAGCACATCCACCTGTCGCTGTTCGGCCAGAGCTTTGCGAGCCGCCTGGTCACGCAGATGTACTTCCCCGGTGACCCGCTGCTGCAGTACGACCCCATGGTCACCGGCACGCCCGAGCGCTACCGCAACCGCCTCATTGCCGACTTCAGCCTCGACATCACCGAAGAAGGCTACGCACTGGGCTACCAGTTCGACATCGTGCTGCGCGGCGCAGACGAAACGCCCTTCGAGAACCGCTGAATGAAACACTCCCCCAGGCTTCGCGCACTTCGTGTCGCTTCGCCTACCCCCTCGCCGGGGGCAACACCAGCGGCCCGGCAAAGCCGGTTCCGCGGTGTTCCCGAACTCGGCCGTGTTGGGGTCATGCGTCGCGCCCCGCGCAATTGCCTGGTGGAAAACTGAAAGGAACTACCCATGTCATTGATGACCGCACAGGAAGCCGACTACGGCCAGACCCCCTCGCAAACCGTGGGCCCCTACTTCGCCTACGGCCTCACCGCCACGCAGTACGGCTACGACTTCGACCAGCCCTTCGACGCCGTGCTGGCGCTCGACACCGCCGCCGGCCATCGCATTCGCCTCGAAGGCCGCGTGATCGACGGCGACGGCAACCCGATCAACGACGCGCTGGTCGAGATCAGCCAGCCCGACGGCGAAGGCCGCTACCCGCAGACGCCCGAAGAAGCGCGCGCCATGGGCTTTCGCGCATTCGGCCGTGTCGGTACCGGCACCGCCGAGGGCAACCGCTTCGTGTTCCACACCGTGAAGCCCGGCGCGCAGGCGCCCGGCGAAGCGCCGCACATCAACGTGATCGTGCTGATGCGCGGGCTGCTGCTGCATGCGTTCACGCGCGTGTACTTCAGCGACGAGGCCGAGGCCAACGCGAAGGACGCGGTGCTGCAGAGCGTGCCCGCCGAGCGCCGCCACACGCTGATCGCCGAGCGCGTGGAGCAAGGCGGCGCGGTGACGTACCGCTTCGACATCCGCATGCAGGGCACGGACGAGACGGCGTTCTTCGACGTCTGATCTCAGGGAAATCCCGGACGTAAAAAAACCCGCTCGCAGCGGGTTTTTTTGTTGCCGGCTTCGAAGCGCTTATTCGGCGCCGTGGTGAATGCGCGACTCGGGCACCGTCTTCAGTTCGCCGGGCAGCGAGCTGATGTAGCTGGCCAGCGTCTTGAGTTCGGCGTTGGTGAACTTCTTGGGTTCGACCTGCTGGCCCATCACCGCGTTGGATCGGCCGAGGTGCGGGTTGTTCTTCACGCGGTAGGACTTGAGCGCGACGAACAGGTAGTCGGCATGCTGGCCGGCCAGCTTGGGCACGGTGCCGTCGTTCGGCGTGTTGAAGTTGGCGCCGTGGCACTTGGTGCAGTTGTTGTCCTTGTCGCGGGAGATCAGCGCCTGGATGTTCTCGGGCGTGGCCTTGGCGAGCGTGGCCGGCGGTGCCTCGTCCTGCTTCACGCCCAGCTGGCTGTAGTAGGCGGCGACGTCGGCGATGTCCTGCTCGGTGAGCGTGTCGGCGATGGCGCGCATGGTGGGATGCTTGCGGTCGCCCCCCTTGTACGCGGTGAGCGCCGCCGTGATGTACGTGGCGCTCTGGCCGGCGATCATCGGCACCTTGTGGATCTCAGGGAAGCTGGCCTGGTAGCCGATGATGCCGTGGCAGCCCACGCACATCGCAACCTTCTTTGCGCCGTCCTGGGCCTTGCCAGTGACTTGCTGGGCCTGTGCCGAGAGCGTCACGCAAGCGACAGCAAGGGCAAACATCGTGGTCAACAACTTGTTCATTTTGCGCGCACAATCTCGTGGAGAGTACAGTTTTTCGAATCAACATTCGATTATATGCAGGGGTCCTCCGGAACCCTGTGCAGGCCAACCCTGAGGCTGCACAACGCGTGTCGAGTGTGTTCTTTTCTCCACCCCAGCCTCCGCCTCACTCATCTCACTCATGAAATTCCAGGGCTCAGACAACTACGTCGCCACGCAAGACCTGATGCTCGCGGTCAATGCGGCCATCACCCTGAAGCGTCCGCTGCTCGTCAAGGGCGAACCCGGCACCGGCAAGACCATGCTGGCCGAGGAAGTGGCCCAGTCGCTCGGCCTGCCGCTGCTGCAATGGCACATCAAGTCGACCACCAAGGCGCAGCAGGGCCTGTATGAATACGACGCCGTGAGCCGCCTGCGCGACTCGCAGCTCAAGGACCTCGACGGCGGCGAGCGCGTGAGCGACATCAACAACTACATCGTCAAGGGCGTGCTCTGGCAGGCCTTCACGGCCGACCAGCCGGTGGCGCTGCTGATCGACGAGATCGACAAGGCCGACATCGAATTCCCGAACGACCTGCTGCGCGAAATCGACCGCATGGAGTTCTACTGCTACGAGACGCGCGAACTCATCCGCGCCAAGCACCGGCCGGTGGTGTTCATCACCTCCAACAACGAGAAGGAGCTGCCCGACGCCTTCCTGCGCCGCTGCTTCTTCCACTACATCAAGTTCCCCGATGCCGAGACGATGAAGCACATCGTCGCCGTGCACTTCCCCGGCCTCAAGCAGGAGCTGCTCACGTCCGCGATGAAGACCTTCTACGACGTGCGCAACCTGCCCGGCCTGAAGAAGAAGCCCTCGACCTCCGAGCTGCTCGACTGGCTCAAGCTGCTGGTGGCCGAAGACATTCCACTCGAGGCGCTGCAGAGCAAGGACGACAAGGTCGCCGTGCCGCCGCTGGTGGGCGCGCTGCTCAAGAACGAACAGGACGTGACCTTGTTCGAGAAGCTCGTGTTCATGCAGCGCAACAACAGATAACTGCACAGGCTTCGCCATGGCGTTCATCGAACCTGCCACGCTGAAGGCCCGCGGCATCGCGCTGGTGCCGTTGTCGCTGGCCCACGAAGAAGGCCTGCGCGCCGCGGCCGCGGACGGCGAGCTGTGGAAGCTGCGCGTCACCTCCGTGCCCGAGCCGCAGGACACGCGCGCCTACATCGAGACCGCGCTCAAGACCGCCGACCGCTTCGCCTTCGCCGTGACCGACGAGGCCACCGGCACCGTGCTCGGCACCACCAGCTTCCATGACATCCTGCCGGGCGTGAAGCGCGTGGAGATCGGCTACACGTGGTACGCCGCGCGCTGCCAGCGCACGCACGTCAACACCACCTGCAAGCTGCTGATGCTCACGCATGCCTTCGACGCACTCGGCTGCAACACCGTGGGCTGGCGCACCGACAATTTCAACTTCGCATCGCAGCGCGCCATCGAGCGGCTCGGCGCGAAGAAGGACGGCGTGATCCGCGGCCACGCGATGCGCCGCGACGGCACCATCCGCGACACCGTCATGTACAGCCTGCGCGCGGGCGAATGGCCCGAGGTGAAGGCGCAGCTGCTGTACCTGCTCGACAAGCCACGCGGCTGACACACAAGGAGCGCCCCATGCTCATCGACTTCTTCTACACGCTGCGCTCGGCCAAGCTGCCGGTGTCGGTCAAGGAATACCTCACGCTGCTCGAAGCCCTGCAGGCCGACGTGGTGGGGCCCAATTCCGACGGCGCCTACGGCATCGACGACTTCTACTACCTCTCGCGCACTGCGCTCGTGAAGGACGAGAAGCACTACGACAAGTTCGACCGTGCCTTCGCCGCCTATTTCAAGGGCGTGGAGATGCTCACCGACTTCACCAAGGAAGTGCCGCTCGACTGGCTCAAGAAAACGCTCGAGCGCGAGTTCACCGCCGAAGAAAAAGCCAAGATCGAGAAGATGGGCTGGGACGAGCTCATGGAAACGCTCAAGAAGCGCTTCGAGGAGCAGAAGGAACGCCACGAAGGCGGCAGCAAGTGGATCGGCACCGGCGGCACCTCGCCCTTCGGCCACGGCGGCTACAACCCGCAGGGCGTGCGCATCGGCGGCGCCGGCAAGAACAAGAGCGCCGTGAAGGTGTGGGACCAGCGCGCCTACAAGGACTACGACGACACGCAGGAACTCGGCACGCGCAACATCAAGGTCGCGCTGCGCCGGCTGCGCAAGTTCGCGCGCGAAGGCCACGACGAAGAGCTGGACCTCGACGACACCATCCACTCGACCGCGGCCAATGCGGGCTTCCTCGACATCAAGATGCGGCCCGAGCGCCACAACAACGTCAAGGTGCTGCTGCTCATGGACGTGGGCGGCACGATGGACGAGCACATCCAGCGCGTGGAAGAGCTGTTCTCGGCCGTGAAGACCGAGTTCAAGCACCTGGAGTTCTTCTACTTCCACAACTGCGTGTACGACTTCATGTGGAAGAACAACAAGCGCCGCTTCTCCGAGAAGTTCGCGACCTGGGACATCCTGCGCAAGTACAACAAGGACTACAAGCTCATCTTCGTCGGCGACGCGACCATGAGCCCCTACGAGATCCTGCAGCCCGGCGGCAGCGTCGAATACAACAACGAGGAGGCCGGCGCCGAGTGGATCCAGCGCCTCACGCACACCTTCCCGAAGTTCGCGTGGATCAACCCCGAGCCGCAGGGCGTGTGGCAGTACCGCCAGAGCATCGCGGTGATGCAGCAGCTGATGTCCAACCGCATGTACCCCCTGACCCTGCGCGGCCTTGAAGAGGCCATGCGCATGCTCTCGAAGTAGGACGAAAGCGCCTGTCGCCGGGGCCTTCGGGAACCGGAAGAGCTTGCTGTCAGAATCCGCCCATGGTCAGGGTGGTTCCAGTTTCCTCGCCGGCGTGGTGGCCGGCTTTGCTTTTTTCCGGCGTCCTGCTTCTGCAAGGCTGCAGCCTGCTGCCGAAAAAGGAAAGCACTGAAAGCAAGCCTGCGGCCGGCCTCGTGCGCAGCGGCGGCGCCGCCACCGCGGATGACGACAAGGAAAAAGACGACAAGGCCAAGGCCGACAAGCGCGACGCCTTCACCGTCGATGTACGCGGCCCCGAGGCCGTGCGCGACTACCTCAGGCTCCACCTCGAAATCCAGCGCTACCGCGAGCTCGACGACCTCGGCGCGACCGAGATCTCGCGCCTGATGGTGGCCGCCGAGGCCAACGCCCGCGAACTGCTCGGCACCCTCGGCTACTTCACGCCCACGCTGACGCTCGAACTCAACGAGACGCCCGAGAGCACCAAGGCCCCGCGCGAGATCGTCATCACCGTGTCGCCGGGCGAGCCCACCAAGGTGAGCAACGTGCAGATCAGCTACGGCGGCCCGATCGCCGACGACGCAGCCGCCGAGCCGCAGCGCGATTCGATCCGCACCAACTGGAGCCTGCGCGCCGGCCAGCCCTTCACGCAGCAAGCCTGGGACAGCGCCAAGACCACGGCGCTGCGCAGCCTCACGGCCAACCGCTTTCCCACCGGCAGCATCGAGATCAGCCGTGCCGAAGTGGACGCCGACCGCAGCGAGGCCCGCCTGAGCGTCACCTACCAGTCGGGCCCGGCCTACAAGTTCGGCCCGTTGGTGCTGAACGGCATCCAGCGCTACGACCCCGACGGCGCGCGCCGCATCGCGCGCCTGCCCAGCGGCACCGACTACGACCAGCAGAAGCTGCTCGATGCCCAGCAGCGCCTGGCCAGCAGCGGCTACTACGACTCGGTGTTCCTCACGCTCGACACCGAGAGCGGCAATCCGCTGGCCGCGCCCGTCATCGCGCAGCTGCGCGAGGCGCCGCTGCAGAAAGTGGTGCTCGGCGTGGGCTTCACCACCGACAACGGCCCGCGCCTGTCGATCGACCACATCCACAACCAGATCCCGCTGCTGGGCTGGCGCGCCGTCTCGCGGCTGTCGGTCGACCGCGACATCAAGTCGCTCGGCACCGAATGGAAGGCGATTCCCGACGACCGCGGCTGGCGCTGGTTCTCGGGCGCCGAACTGAAGAGCGAGCAATCGGGCAGCTACGTGGTCGACAGCGGACGCCTGCGTGGCGGTCGCAGCAAGTCGAGCGACCACATCGACCGCAGCTATTTCCTGCAGTACGACTACGCGCGAAACCGCGGCACCAACGCGCCGCCCTCGGCCTCGGCCGTGACGGCCAACTGGGGCTGGACCGGGCGCTACTTCGACGACAACGCAGCGCCCTCGCGCGGCTTCGGCCTCGCGCTCGAAGTGGCCGCGGGCTACACGCTCACCGGCGAGCAGATGCCCTTCACGCGCACCTACGCACGCTGGCTCGGCGTGCTGCCGCTGGGCTCGGCCGAGGACAAGGAAACGCGCGCGCGCCGCAGCCGGCTGCAGCTGCGCGTGGAGGCCGGCGCGGTGTCGGCCAAGGACAGCGCGCAGATCCCCTCCACGCTGATGTTCCTGACCGGCGGCGACACCACCGTGCGCGGCTACAGCTACAAGCAGATCGGCACCGTGCGCGCCGACGGCCAGACCGTTGCGGGCCGCTACCTCGGCGTGGCCAGCGTGGAGTGGCAGCGCCCCTTCGTCTACAACGACAAGCTCACCGAATGGGAGAGCGTGGTGTTCGTCGATGCCGGCGCCGTGGCCGACAAGCCCGGCGAGCTCAAGCCCAAGGTGGGCGTCGGCGTGGGTGCGCGCTGGCGCAGCCCGGTCGGGCCGGTGCAGGCCGACCTGGCCTACGGCGTGGACTCGAAGAAGTTCCGCCTGCACTTTCGCCTCGGCTTCACCTTCTGATGCTTCCGATGCAGACCGACACCGAACCTACGCCGACGCCGACGCCCATGCCTCCTGCCGTGCGGCGCTCGCGCGCACGGCGCGCCGCGCTTGCCCTGGCCTGGACCGCGGCCGGCCTGGTGATGATGGTGATGCTGCTCGCTGCCGGCGCCTGGTGGTACATCGGCTCCGACAAGTCGCTCGCCTTCGCGCTCGCGCAGGCCGCGCAGCGGCTGCCGGCCGGCCAGACCCTGGAGAGCCGCGACGTCACCGGCTCGCTGCGCACCGGCGGCCACATCGGCTGGCTCAAGTACCAGAGCGAGAGCATCGCCGTCGAGGTGAACGATGCCACCATCGGCTGGACACTAGCCCCGCTGTTCCAGCGCAAGGTGCACCTCGGCGAGGTGCACGCGAAGCAGGTGCTGATCGAAAAGCGCGGCCCGCCGAGCGAGGAGCCCACCAAGCCGCTCGAACAGCTCGTGCTGCCGGTCGAGGTCGAGCTGCCCTTTCGCATCGACGAAGTGCGCTGGGCCGGCCCACCCGTGCTGCGGGCGCTCAACCTCTCGGGCAACTACAGCTACAACAAGGCCGCCGAGCACGCGCTGGAGATCAAGGGCGTCGACGTTGCCGACGGCCACTACAGCGCCCGCGTGAAGCTCGAAGGCCCCGCGCCCATGGCCATCGACGCGGCGCTCGACGGCCGCGTGAAGGCGCCGCTGGCCGAAGACCGCAACATCGACGTGCTGGCCACCGCCACGGTGAAAGGCACGCTCGCCGGCACGGCCGCGCGGCTGCAGGTGGCTGCCGAACTGAAGCCTGCCGAAGAGAACGCCGACGCGCCGATGGAAGCCAAACTGCAGGCACAGATCGCGCCCTGGCTGCCCCAGCCGGTGATCGACGCGAAGGCCGATCTGCACAACGTCGACGCATCGAGCCTTTGGCCCGATGCGCCGGGGACGCGGCTCACCGGTATGGTCGAACTGCAGCCCGACGCCGACACCGGCCCCGCCGCGTGGAAGGCCTCGGCCGACATCCGCAACGCCGTGCCCGGCCCGTGGGACAAAGAGAAGCTGCCACTCGAACAGGTGCAGGCCCGCGTGGGCTTCGACGGCACGAACTGGACCGTTCCCGAGGCCACCGTGCGCGCGGGCGGCGGCCGCATCGACGCGGCCGGCAAGTGGAGCCCCGCGCCCTCGCCCTGGCAGGCCCAGGCCACCGTGCGCGGCGTGCGGCCGGGCGCGCTGTACAGCGAACTCTCGGGTGCGCCCGTGAGCGGCACGCTCAAGGCCGAGCAGAAGGAAAGCACCATCACCTTCGACGCCGCCCTGCGCGCCGAAGGCGGCGCCGGCAGCAAGGCCCTGCCCGGCTTCGCGCTCGACCGCGCATTGGCGCAGGGCCAGTGGAAAGACCAGGTGCTCGACCTGCGCACGCTGCGCATCGAGGCCCAGCGCGCCAGCGTCAACGGCCGCTTGCAGGTGCGCGTGGCCGAGCAGGCTGCGAGCGGCAAGCTGGCCCTCGCGCTGCCGGGCGGCGGCGCGCAGGTCGAAGGCCGCATCGCGCCCGATTCGGGCGGCGGCGAGATCAAGGCCGCCATCGACGACGCCGACGCCGTGCAGCGCTGGGTGCAGAGCCTGCCGGGGCTGTCCGGCGTGTTCGCGAACGCGGGCGCCAAGGGCTCCGCGAAACTCGATGCGAACTGGCAGGGCGGCTGGCGAACGTTCCAGCGCCGGCTGCAGAGCCCCAACGCGCCTGCGCCGCGCGGCAGCATCGAACCCAGCATCAAGGCCGTGCTCGGCGTGCCGCGACTCGACCTGAGCCTGCCCTCCGAGCAACCCGGCGGCACCGCCACCAACCTGCAGCTGCGCGACCTGCACGCCGACCTCGCCGGCAGCCTCGCGCAGGCCGCGCTCACGCTGAAGGGCGAAGCCGCCACCGGCACGCAGAAGTTCGCCATCGACACCCGCGCCAGCGGCGGCATCGCAGGCACCGGCCAATGGCGCGCGGCGCTCGCCAGCCTGAAGCTGCAGGCGCAGGACAGCGCCCGCCCCGGCGCTCCCTGGATGCTGGAACTGAGCCGCGAAGTGACCGCGACCATCCGCAGCAGCACCGGCAACGCATCACCCCGCCTCGACGTCGAAGCCTCCGCCGCCGCGGCCACGCTGCGTGGCCCCGTGCCCGGCACCGTGCGCATCGACTGGCAGCCGCTGCGCTTCAGCCAGAGCGGCGCCGCGCCCAACCGCGTGTTCCGCGTGCAGTCGAAGGGCCAGCTGCAGGGCCTGCCGATGGCCTGGGCCGGCGCGTTCGGCGCGAACGCCACGCTGGGCGAATACGGCATCAGCGGCGACCTGTTGTTCAACGGCGACTGGGACATCGACGCCGGCGACACGCTGCACGCCAAGGCCCGCCTCGCGCGCCAGAGCGGCGACATCCGCGTGCAGGCCGGCGAGGCTGCGCTGGTCACGCGCATCACCAGCACCGGCACGGGCACCGCGAGCGAGCGCACGATGAACGCGGCTTCCGCGAGCGGCGACGCGCCCAGCACGCCGGCCGGCCTGCGCCAGGCCGAGTTGCGGCTCGATGCCGAAGGTGACGCCGTGCGCGCCGTCCTCGTGTGGGACAGCGAACGCGCCGGCAAGATCGACGCCGCCATCGACACCCGCGTGCAGCAGCGCGCCGGTGGCTGGCAGTGGGCACCCGACGCACCGCTGGGCGGCACCATCAAGGCCGCGCTGCCAAACCTCGGTGTGTGGTCGATGCTCGCGCCGCCGGGCTGGCGCATTGCGGGCACGCTCGACGCCAGCGCCACGCTGTCGGGCAACCGCGCCGTGCCGCGCTGGAACGGCACGATGGGCGCCGACAAGCTCGCACTGCGCGCGCCGGTCGAAGGGTTGGACCTGCACGACGGCCGCCTGCGCGCCACGCTCTCGGGCGAGCGCGTCGACATCACCGAATTCACGCTCAAGGGCGGCGCCGGCAGCTCCGTGCGCATCGGCGGCCAGAGCGGCAACCGCAGCACCGCCGCCAGCGAGGCCCGCACCGACGGCGGCACCCTCTCGGCCAGCGGCAACCTCGGCTGGGGCCCCGCGAGCGGCAGCGCCTCGGGCATCCGCATGGCCCTGCAGGGCCAGCTGCGCGCGCTGCGCGTGCTGGTGCGCACCGACCGGCAGGTCACGCTCTCGGGCGACCTGCAGGCGCAGCTCGACAACGGCCAGTTCCGGGTGCGCGGCAAGCTCAAGACCGACCGCGCCGTCATCATCCTGCCCGACGAGACCGCGCCCAGCCTGGGCAGCGACGTCGTCGTGCGCTCCGCCGCCAAGGACCGCGAGGCCGCCGAGGCGGCCGAGGCGGCGCAGCGCGAATCCGCCAGCGCCAACGCACAGGCTGCCAAGCCCCAGACCGCCAAGCCGCCGGACATCGCCGTCGACTTCGACCTGGGCGACGACTTCGCCGTGCAGGGCCGCGGCATCACCACGCGGCTCGAAGGCAACCTGGAGATCCGCAGCACCAGGCTCAATGCGCCGCCGCGCATCACGGGCGAGGTCAAGACGGTGAAGGGCCAGTACCGCGCCTACGGCCAGCAGCTCGACGTGGAGACCGGCCTCGCGCGCTTCAACGGACCGTTCGACAACCCGGCACTGGACATCCTCGCGATCCGACCGAACCTGTCGCAGCGCGCGGGCGTGCAGATCACCGGCACCGCGCAATCGCCGCGCGTGAAGCTCTACTCGGAGCCCGCGCTGTCCGACGCCGAGACGCTGTCGTGGGTGATCCTGGGCCGGGCCTCGGCCACCAGTGGTGGCGAATCGGCGCTGCTGCAGCAGGCCGCGCTCTCGCTCATCGGCAAGATCGGCAGCAGCAGCAGCGGCGGCAGCCTGGCCAGCCGCTTCGGGCTGGACGAGCTCGGCTTCAAGGGACCGGGCAGCGGCGGCGACCTGCGCGAGTCGGCCGTGACGCTGGGCAAGCGGCTGTCGAAGGATTTCTACCTCACCTACGAACGCAGCATCGGCGGGACCTTCGGCACGCTCTTCATCTTCTACGACCTGACGACCCGGCTCACGCTGCGGGGCCAGGCGGGGCAGACGAGCGGGCTGGACCTGATCTACACGGTGAAGTACGACTGACGACCGAGCCTGCCGCGAGCGGCCGGGCAAGGGACTTCGATCTTGACCCGGCCCCGGCCGCGATCAAGAATCGCCGACGCCTTCACCGAGGAGCGACGATGAACAACGATGGAGACAAGGGCGACCACAGCCCGGCAGCGGACCGTCAGACATCCAGCCCGCCAGCGTCGGCGCGGATCACGCTCGTGCGCAGCGCGCTGCATGCGGTGATCGCGGCCGTCGCCCTCGCGGCACTGGCCACGTCGATCCCTCATTGGGGCGGCAACGAGTTCCCCGTGATGAGCCTGGTGATCTACGTCGCGGGCATGGTGTTCGTCGCCATGCCGCTGTGCCTGTGCTATGAGGCGCTGCTCAAGTCGCAGGCAGAACGCATGGCCGGCCGAAGCTGGGGCGTCTAGGCCTCGCGCTCAACCCGCGTCGCCGCCGCCCTGCGGAAACTGCTCCTTCGCCTCGCCGGCCTCGCGCGCCCCGCCGGGCAGCAGATTCGCGCGGTGGCCGCGAACCGCGGATGCGACGATCGGCAGCAGTCCCGTTGCAGCGCCCGCTTCGAGCGCGCGGATCAGCTGCACGCGCATGCTCGGCGCCCAGAACGACTTCAGGTGCGCGGCGATCGCGTTCGTGGCCATGGTGGCGTCGCTCGGCGATTGCGCCTGGAAGAAGGTGCCGATCTGGTTGGCCATCTTGACCAGTTGCGCCGTCGGATCGTGATCGTGCATGCACTGCCTTTGGAATGATTGGATGACTGCTTCAGTGCGCGCCGTACCCGGCCGCCGCCAGGCGCCCGGGGTGGCTGTAGACCGCCAGGTCGTCCTTGCGCGCGAAACCGACCAGCGTGAGCCCCGCGCGCTCGGCCGTGGCCACCGCGAACGAAGTCGGCGCGGACACCGCAGCCAGCAGCGGCACGCCGGCCATCGCCGTCTTCTGCACCATCTCGAAACTGGCGCGGCTGGTCACGGCGATGAAGCCGGCGGATGCGTCGACGTCGTTGTTCGCGAGTGCGCCGATCAGCTTGTCGAGCGCGTTGTGGCGGCCCACGTCCTCGCGCAGCCACTGCACCTCGCCATCGGCCGAGCACCAGGCCGCGGCGTGCACCGCACCGGTGGCCTGCTGCAGCGTCTGCAACGACTGAACCTGCAGCATCGCGCGCGCGATGGCCTGCCGTTCGAGCAGCCCTGCCGGATCCGCGAGCACCGGCAGCTCGCGCGAGACGTGCGCCAGGCTCTCGGTGCCGCACAGGCCGCAGCCGGTGCGGCCCGCGATCGTGCGGCGCCTCTGCTTCAGGCGCGCGAAGGCGGCGCTCGCCACCTGCAGGCGCACCGTGATGCCGAGCTCCGATTCGCCCGTCTCCACCGCATAGAGTTCGTGCGCGTGGTCGAGGATGCCCTCGCTGAGCGAGAAGCCGAGCGCGAAGTCTTCCAGGTCCAGCGGCGTCGCGAGCATCACCGCATGCGAGATGCCGTTGAACTCCAGCGCCACCGGCACTTCCTCGGCCACCCAGTCCTGCACCGCATAGGCCTCGCCGCCGCGCACGCCGTGCACGGGCAGCAGGCGCGCGCCCTCGCAGAAGGTGTCGGCGCCGTCCGCGGCGGGCAAGGTGGCGATGTCCATGGCGCTACTTGGCGGGGATCGTCTCGTTGCGCGGAGCCTGCGCCGAGCCGGCCGTCGCAAGGTCCAGCTGGACCTTGTTGAAGCGGCTGTACTCCTGCTGCCAGGCCGAGGGCTGCATCACCGGCGCCACCTGCACGGCCGTCACCTTGTACTCGGGGCAGTTGGTGGCCCAGTCGGAGTTGTCGGTGGTGATGACGTTGGCGCCCGACTCGGGGAAGTGGAAGGTGGTGTAGACCACGCCCGGCTGCATGCGCTCGGACACCGTCGCGCGCAGCACCGTCTCGCCCGCACGGCTCTGGATGCCGACCCAGTCGCCGTCCTTCACGCCGCGCTCCTCGGCATCGTGCGGATGGATCTCCAGCCGGTCTTCGCTGTGCCACTGGTTGTTCTCGGTGCGCCGGGTCTGCGCGCCCACGTTGTACTGCGAGAGGATGCGCCCCGTGGTCAGCAGCAGCGGGAACATGCGCGTGACCTTCTCGTCGGTCGCCACGTACTGCGTGACGATGAACTTGCCCTTGCCGCGCACGAAGCGGTCGATGTGCATGGTGGGCGTGCCCTCGGGCGCGGCGTCGTTGCAGGGCCACTGGATGCTGCCGAGCTCGTCGAGGCGCTGGTAGCTCACGCCGTGGAAGGTCGGCGTCAGCGCGGCGATCTCGTCCATGATCTCTTCGGGGCTGCTGTAGTCCATCGGATAGCCGAGGGCCTGCGCGAGCTTCACGGTCACTTCCCAGTCGGCATAGCCGGCCTTCGGCGGCATCACCTTGCGCACGCGCGAGATGCGGCGCTCGGCGTTGGTGAAGGTACCGTCCTTTTCAAGGAACGAGGAACCCGGCAGGAACACGTGCGCGTACTTGGCGGTTTCGTTGAGGAAGATGTCCTGCACCACCACGCATTCCATGGCCATCATCGCGGCGGCCACGTGCTGGGTGTTGGGGTCCGACTGCACGATGTCCTCGCCCTCGCAGTACAGGCCCTTGAAGCTGCCGCCGATCGCGGCATCGAACATGTTGGGAATGCGCAGGCCCGGTTCGGGGTCGATCTGTATGCCCCATGCGGCCTCGAAGGCCGAACGCGTGGTGCTGTCCGACACGTGGCGATAGCCCGGCAGCTCGTGCGGGAAGGAGCCCATGTCGCAGGAGCCCTGCACGTTGTTCTGGCCGCGCAGCGGGTTCACGCCCACGCCCTCGCGCCCGACGTTGCCGGTGGCCATCGCGAGGTTGGCGATGCCCATCACGGTCGTCGAGCCCTGGCTGTGCTCGGTCACGCCGAGGCCGTAGTAGATGGCGGCGTTGCCGCCCGTGGCGAACAGCCGCGCGGCCGCGCGCAGTTCGGCGGCCGGCACGCCGGTGGCGGCTTCGGTGGCTTCGGGCGACTGCTCGGGGCGCTCGACGTACGACTTCCATTCCTTGAACGAGGCCAGGTCGCAGCGCTCGGCCACGAAGTCGTCGGCCATCAGGCCTTCGGTGACGATGACGTGCGCCAGCGCCGTGACCACCGCCACGTTGGTGCCGGGCCGCAGCTGCAGGTGGTGCGCGGCCTTGATGTGCGGCGACCTCACGATGTCGATGCGGCGCGGATCGACCACGATCAGCTTCGCGCCCTGGCGCAGCCGCTTCTTCATGCGCGACGCGAACACCGGGTGGCCGTCGGTCGGGTTGGCGCCGATCACCATGATGACGTCGGCCTTGTCCACCGATGCGAAGGTCTGCGTGCCCGCCGATTCGCCCAGCGTCTGCTTCAGGCCATAGCCCGTGGGCGAATGGCACACGCGCGCGCAGGTGTCGACGTTGTTGTTGCCGAAGGCGGCGCGCACCAGCTTCTGCACGAGGTAGGTTTCCTCGTTGGTGCAGCGCGAGGAGGTGATGCCGCCGATCGAGTCCTTGCCGTACTTGGCCTGCAGGCGCTTGAACTCGCTCGCGGCGTAGTTCAGCGCGGTGTCCCAGCTCACTTCCTGCCATGGGTCGCTGATGTTCTTGCGGATCATCGGTTTGAGCATGCGGTCCTGGTGCGTGGCGTAGCCCCAGGCGAAGCGGCCCTTGACGCAGGAGTGGCCTTCGTTGGCCTTGCCGTCCTTCCACGGCACCATGCGCACGACCTCGTTGCCCTTCATCTCGGCCTTGAAGGCGCAGCCCACGCCGCAGTAGGCGCAGGTGGTGATCACGCTGTGCTCGGGCTGGCCGAGCCAGATGACCGACTTTTCCTGCAGCGTGGCGGTGGGGCAGGCCTCGACGCAGGCGCCGCAGCTTACGCATTCCGAATCCATGAAGGCTTCGTCCTGGCCCGGCGACACGCGCGACTCGAAGCCGCGGCCGCTGATGGTGAGCGCGAAGGTGCCCTGCGTTTCCTCGCAGGCGCGCACGCAGCGGTTGCACACGATGCACTTGGAGGGGTCATAGCTGAAGTACGGGTTGGACTCGTCCTTCTGGTCGTTCAGGTGGTTGGCGCCGTCGAAGCCGTAGCGCACGTTGCGCAGGCCGGTGACACCCGCCATGTCCTGCAGTTCGCAGTTGCCGTTGGCCGAGCAGGTGAGGCAGTCGAGCGGATGGTCGGAGATGTAGAGCTCCATCACGCCCTTGCGCAGGTCCTGCAGCTTCGGCGTCTGGGTGCGAACCTTCATGCCGGCTTCGGCGGGCGTGGTGCACGAGGCCGGAAAGCCCTTGCGGCCCTCGATCTCGACGAGGCACAGCCGGCATGAGCCGAAGGGCTCCAGGCTGTCGGTGGCGCAGAGCTTGGGCACGTTGATGCCGGCATCCACCGCGGCGCGCATCAGCGAGGTGCCGGCGGGCACGGTGACTTCGGTACCGTCGATTTCCAGCGTGACCTCGCGCGTCGATTCGCGCTTGGGGGTGCCGTAGTCGGTTTCTTTCAGATGGTCCAACATGTCTTTTGCTTTCTCTCTGTGCCTCGGTGGGCTTTTATTCAGTGGGCTGGCGTTCGGAGCATTTGCGTTCGGGGCGCGTGCACAGGCCACCGGGTACTCCCCTCCGCGAATGTCCCCCGCCTTCGGCTCCTCCTTTATTTCGCTGCGGGGAGCACCCGATGCCCTGTGCACAACCAGCGCTGCTCTTGTGCTGGCCGATCAACAAGTGCTCTGATCGATCACGCTGGCGGGGTACCTTGCGCAGCGAAATAAAGGAGGAGGCCGCAGGCCGGGGGACATTCGCGGAGCAAGGTACCCCGTCGGCGTGAGCGCGCCCCGAACACCCATGAAGAATCAGGAAGCAAGGCGTCATCTCAAGCAGCCTTGCGATCGGGGACCACAAGACCGAAGTCCTGCGGAAAATGGTCGAGCGCGGAAAGCACCGGGAACGGCGTCATGCCGCCCATGGCGCACAGCGATCCGTGGACCATGGTGTCGCAGAGGTCGCGCAGCAGGATGACCTGTTGTACGCGGTTCTGGTCCGCGCGGATCTTGTCGATCACCTCGACACCGCGCGTCGATCCGATGCGGCAGGGCGTGCACTTGCCGCAGGATTCGAGCGCGCAGAACTCCATGGCATAGCGCGCGAGCTTCGACAGGTCGGCCGTGTCGTCGTGCACCACGATGCCGCCATGGCCCACCGTGCCGCCGACGGCCGCATAGGCTTCGTAGTCGAGCGGCAGGTCCCATTGCGATTCGGGCAGGTAGGCGCCCAGCGGTCCACCCACCTGCACCGCCTTGATCGGCCGACCCGAGGCCGAGCCGCCGCCGTAGTCGTACAGCAGCTCGCGCAGCGTGACGCCGAAGGCCTTCTCGACCAGGCCGCCGTACTTGATGTTGCCGGCCAGCTGCATCGGCAGCGTGCCGCGCGAACGGCCCACGCCGTAGTCGCGGTAGAAGGCTGCGCCGCGCGCCAGGATCAGCGGCACGCTGGCCAGCGTGATGACGTTGTTGATCAGCGTGGGCTGGCCGAACAGGCCCTCGATGGCCGGCAGCGGCGGCTTGGCGCGCACGATGCCACGCTTGCCTTCGAGGCTTTCGAGCAGCGCCGTTTCTTCGCCGCACACGTACGAGCCAGCGCCCTTGCGCACCGCGAGCGAGAAGCGCTTGCCCGACCGCAGGATGTTGTCGCCGAGGAAGCCCGCCGCCTCGGCGATGCGGATGGCCTCGTTCAGCGTGGCGATCGCATGCGGGTACTCGGAGCGCACGTAGATGAAGCCCTGCGTCGCGCCCGTGGCGAGGCCCGCGATGGTCATGCCCTCGATCAGCATGAAGGGGTCGCCCTCCATCGTCATGCGGTCGGAGTACGTGCCCGAGTCGCCCTCGTCGGCGTTGCAGACGATGTACTTCTGCGCGGCGGCCGTGCCCAGCACCGTCTTCCACTTGATGCCGGCGGGAAAGGCCGCACCGCCGCGCCCGCGCAGGCCCGAATCGAGCACCTGCTGCACGATCTCCTCGGGCGCGAGCGCCAGCGCGCGGCGCAGGCCGGCGAAGCCTTCGTAGGCCTGGTAGTCGGTCAGCGACACCGGGTCGGTGACGCCCATGCGCGCGAAGGTCAGGCGCTCCTGCTTCTTGAGGTAGGGAATGTCCTCGGTCGGACCGAGCGCGAGCGGGTGCTTGCCGCCCGTGAGAAAGCCGGCGTCGAACAGGCCGGCCACGTCGTCGGGCGTCACCGGTCCGTAGGCGATGCGGCCGGTCGGGGTGTTCACCTCGACCAGCGGTTCGAGCCAGAACATGCCGCGCGAACCGTTGCGCACGAGCTCGAGCATGATGCCGCGCGCCGTGGCCTCCTTCGCGATGCGCTGGGCCACGCGGTCGGCGCCGGCTGCGAGCGCGGCCGAGTCGCGCGGGACGTAGACGGTGATGGTGCTCATGGGTTGTTGTCCTGCGCGATCAGCGCGTCGAATGCCCTGGGTGTCATGCGTGCATGCGGCTGGTCGTCGAGCGTCATCGCGGGCGACGAGGCGCACAGGCCGAGGCAGAACGCGGGCTCCAGCGTGAAGGCGCCGTCCTTCGAGGTGCCGTGCGCGCTGCATCCGAGGCGCAGCTCCGCGTGGGCGAGCAGCGCATCGGCGCCCATCGACTGGCAGGCCTCGGCGCGGCAGATCTGGATCACGTGGCGGCCCGCGGGCTCGGCACGAAAGTGGTGGTAGTAGGTGATGACACCGTGCACCTCCGCACGCGAGAGGTTCTGCGCCTCGGCGATCACCGGCACCGTGTGGGCGGGGATGTAGCCCAGCGCGTCCTGCACGTCGTGCAGGATCGGCAGCAGCGCGCCGGGTTCGTCCGCATGCTGCAGCAGGCTGCGCTGCACGGCGGCGAGTTCCTTGTCCTTGTCGATGGGAGCTGAGGCCGGATGCGGTACCTCGTGTCCCTGCTGCGCCTGTTGTAGTTTCATGGTCCCGTCCGGTCTGGTCCGTTGCCGCCTGCGCCGCCGTTGTCTTGCTGCCGGCGGAGCCGTTTTCATCGTGGTTTCGTCACGGGCCGCCGTCATGAAATCCGACGTGAATCCCGCGCTCATCCGCTTGAGGATCAATGTCGATGAATCGAGCGATAGGGGCCTTGACGCAAGTCAATTTCCGCGGAAACAAGCGCGGTGCCAATGCGCACAAACCCTGCGGCCCCATCGGCAAAAAGCCCTGCCATCTTCATGGCAGGGCCGCGTGCATCGGAAGAACGACGGCTTACTCGATGGTGGTGGTAGCGCGGCTGGCCTCGATGTGCTTGCGGCGCATCGGCCGCAACACGAACCACGCCATCAGCGCAGCAAGCGCATTGACCGCGCTGGCGGCGATGAAGACGGCCTGCCAGCTGCCGGTGGCGGCGGCGAGCACGCTCGACAGCGGCACCAGCAGCGAGGCGGTGCCCTTCGCGGTGTAGAGCATGCCGGCGTTCGATGCCGCATACCTCGAGCCGAAGGTATCGGCGCAGGTCGAGGGGAACAGGCTGTAGATCTCGCCCCAGGCGAAGAACACGATGCCGGTCAGGACGACGAAGAGAATCGGGTTCTGGCCGTAGTGGTAGAGCATCAGGATGCCGACCGACTCCATCGCGAAGGCGATGAACATCGTCTGCTCACGGCCGATCTTGTCGGACACCCAGCCGAAGAAGGGCCGCGTGAGGCCGTTGAGCACGCGATCGATGGCGAGCGCGAAGGTCAGCGCGGGCAGCACCAGGCCCATGATGTTGACCGGCACGTCCATGATCTTGAAGTCCTTCGCGATGGGCGCGAGCTGCGCCGTGGCCATCAGGCCGCCGGCGGCCACCATCACGAACATCGCGTACATCACCCAGAACACGGGCGAGCGCAGCACTTCCGAGGGCGCATAGTCGCGGCCTGCCTGCTGCACGTTGCGGCTGTTCGACGCCTTGGCATGGTGGGGCGCACGGGTCAGCATCCATGCGAGCAGGAACACGATGAGTCCCTGCCCGATCCCAAAATACAGGAAGGCCGCTTCGTAGCCGCTCGACTTGATCATCGCGGAGATCGGGATGATCGTGAGCGCCGAGCCCGCGCCGAAGCCCGCGGCGGTCATGCCCGCAGCAAGCCCCCGGCGATCGGGGAACCACTTGAGCGCATTGCCCACGCAGGTGCCGTAGACCGCGCCCGCGCCGATACCGCCGACGGCCGCCGCGATGTAGAGCAACGTGAGCGAATCGGCCTCCGAGTTGAGCACCCAGCCGAGGCCGCACAGCAGGCCGCCCACCAGCACCACGGGACGCGGTCCGAAGCGATCGACGAGGTAGCCCTCAATCGGCACCAGCCATGTCTCGGTGAGCACGAAGATGGTGAACGCCACCTGGATCGCGGCGCGGCTCCAGCCGTGCTTCTCGGCGATCGGATTGACGAAGAGCGTCCAGCCGTATTGCAGGTTGGCGATCATCGCCATGCAGACGATGCCGATCAGCAGCTGGCCCCATCGGTATGCCTCGGATCGGCTCGCGGTGGCGCCATGGGTTTCGGAGGGAGGGAACATCGCGGGGGTGGAACCTGCGATCGTGGAGGTGGGCCGATTCATGGTGTTGTCCTTGGTTTTCGGTGAGGTCCGACAGACTTCGAATGCAGATAAATCAATCGAGCGATCGGTGCAAACAGCGGAAGTAAAACGGGGTGCTGCGCCATGCGCCACACACGCCACGCGATCGGTACGCATCGACAGGCAACGAGGCTTCCTTGACATCGATACACCGCATGAAGATCACCTGGTTTTGCGCGTGAATGACTGTCGGTCGGAGCGACTCAAAAACTCTTGACCTCAGTCAAGTTCACACGAATCGCGGACTCGCAAGACCCCCGTGATATCCCTAGCAGGAGGCCTCTTCGCACGCGCGCATTGCGTTGCATCCGACATGCATCTCGCGATGCCGCGGCATGGTGTGCATGGAAGAGAAATTGCCCAGCTGGATCGCAAAGGTCTTCGCGGAACTTCGACGGCTCGTGCGATGACTTTCGCGATGCGCGTTCTGCGCTGGTGCAGGCCCGCTTGCGAAGCGCTCGTACGGCCACGCTGCGCGTTGTGCGAGAACCTGCCTGGTGTTGAAAAAATTGACCTAGGTCAAGAAACGCGAAAATGGCGTTTGCTCTCGTCTAGGGTAAACCCTAAAATTCAGGGTAATCCCTTCGGTCTTTCAGTTTCAAACCTTTGGAGCCCTCAATGAGCCACACCACCCTGAATTCCAGCGCCCTGCGCACTCCCGCCTCTTCGTCCACTGCCAACGATGCACTGCGCGACCTCATCGCCGCAATGCCCATCGTGATCTTCTACAAGGCCGCGCGTGCCGCGCTGATGCAGCGTTCGCCGGCTGCACGGCGTTGAGCTTCCACACCGAACCGATCCTCTCCGAAGAGCGCGCGCGAGTTACTCGCCGCGCTCTTTGCTTTTGGGGCTTTCGAATGGAACGATCTGCGCGATCAGCGACGGTCCGTCGCTCAGCAGGAAGTCCTTGAAGGCCTGCGCCACCGGCGGCAGGCGCTTGCTGCGACGGTGCACCACGTACCAGTTGAGCATCAGCGGAAAGCCCTCGACATCGAGCACGCAGAGGCTGCCGGCGCGCAGCTCCTGGCTCACCGTGTGCGCCGACACGAAGCTCACGCCCATGCCTGCGATCACGGCCTGCTTGATGGTCTCGGTGCTGCGGATTTCCATCGCGATGTTGATGCCGCTGAGATCGCCGCCGAAGCCGTCTTCCATCGAATGCCAGGTGTCGGACGCTTTCTCGCGCACCACGAAGGGCTCGCGCATCAGCCGCTGGAGCGGGATCTTCTTCACGCCCACCAGCGGATGGCCCGGCGCCGCGACGATCACGTAGGGGTGCGGAGCGAACGGCTGGTTGACGGTGTCGAGATCGGTCGGCGGGCGCACCATGATCGCGAGGTCGGTGAGGTTCTCGGCGATGTGCGTCAGCAGCTGCGCGCGGTTGTGGACCGTGAAGTTCAGCGTCACGCCCTGGTGCCGGCTCGCGAACTCGACCAGCAGGCGCGGAAAGAAGTAGTCGCCCGCGCTGATCACGCCCACGTTGAGCTTGCCGCCGGAGACGCCCTTGAACTGCATCATCGCGTTCTCGGCCGCCTCGAACTGCTGGATGATGGCGCGGCTGATCTGCAGCAGCTCGGTGCCAGCGGGCGTGAGGTAGATCTTCTTGCCGAACTGCTCGAACAGCACATTGCCGGCGTGTTCCTCGAGCTTGCGCACCTGCGTGGAGACGGCGGGCTGCGTGAGGTGGAGCTCCTCGGCCGCTCGCGAAAAACTCAGCAGCCGCGCCACGGCTTCGAAGACCTTCAACTGGCGCAGGGTCGCATGCTTCATCGGGGGAGAACAGGTGGCTGCAGTCGAGCGGCATCGTACAGCGCGCCTGCGCCGATGGCCTGCGCTCAGTCGGGTATCCGCGCGACGTGCAGCAGGTTCGTCGTGCCCGATTGACCGAAGGGCAGGCCCGCCGCCACCACCACGTCGTCGCCCGCCTTCGCAAAACCTTCGGCGCGGGCCGTGCGGCAGGCGCACTCGATCATCTCGGCCACGTCATGCACGTCGTCGACGAGCACCGCATGCACGCCCCAGACCATCGCCATGCGGCGTGCTGCGGCGGTGTCGGGCGTGAGGCTCAGGATGGGCACGGCCGGGCGCTCGCGCGCAGCGCGCAGGCTTGTGAAACCCGAAGAGGTATACGTCACGGTGGCGGCCGGCGCGAGCAGCGCGGCCACCTGGCGCAGCGAGGCGCAGACCGCGTCGGCCGTGGTCGACAGCGCCGCGTCGTGCGTGGCGTCGATGCCCGCGCGGTACGAGGGATCGGCTTCGACGCGCGCGATGATGCGGTCCATCATCGCGACCGCCTCGAGCGGGTACCTGCCCGAGGCCGATTCGGCCGAGAGCATCACCGCATCGACGCCGTCGTAGATGGCCGTTGCAACGTCGGACACCTCGGCGCGCGTGGGCACCGGCGATGCGATCATCGATTCGAGCATCTGCGTCGCCACCACCACCGGCTTGCCGCCCTTGCGGCAGGCGCGCACGATCAGGCGCTGCAGCTCGGGCACCTGCTCGGGCGGCAGCTCCACGCCGAGGTCGCCGCGCGCCACCATGATGCCGTCGCACAGCGCGACGATGGCGTCGAGATGCTCGATGGCCGCGGGCTTCTCGAGCTTGGCCATGATCCAGGCGCGCGTGCCGATGATGGCGCGCGCCTCCTCGATGTCCTCGGGCCGCTGCACGAACGACAGCGCAACCCAATCGACACCGATCGACAGGCCGAAAGCCAGGTCGTCGCGGTCCTTCGGCGTCAGTGGCGAGATCGGCAGCAGCACGCTGGGCACGTTGACGCCCTTGCGATCCGAGATCGGTCCGCCGACCAGCACCGTGGTCTCGGCGAAGTCGGCGCCGTGGCTGTCCACGCGCAGCCGCAGCTTGCCGTCGTCGAGCAACAGCTCGGTGCCTTCCTGCAGCGCGGCGAAGATTTCCGGATGCGGCAGCGGCGCGCGGCGTGCGCTGCCGCTGGTCTTGCTGTCCATGTCGAGCCGGAAGCGCGCGCCCGCATCGAGCTGCGCGCGGCCGCCTTCGAAAGCGCCCAGCCGCAGCTTCGGCCCCTGCAGGTCCAGCAGGATGCCGATGGGCCGGCCGAATTCCTTCTCGAGGCGGCGAATGGTTTCCAGCCGGCGCGCATGGTCGTGCTGCGTGCCGTGGCTGAAGTTGAGCCGGAACACGTCCACGCCACGCTCGAACAGCGCGCGGATGGCCGGCTCGTCGGTGGTGGCCGGGCCGAGCGTCGCGACGATCTTGGCGCTGCGTGTGCGTCTCATGCTGCGATTTCGTGGAGCCTGACGCGGCCGCGCTGGTCTTCCATCGTTCGCGCGAGCAGCTTGACCAGGCTGTAGACGGTGTCGATGTGCGGTGTCGAGGTCTCGGTCAGCCGGGCCAGTTCGACCACGGCGCCCACCAGCGCATCGATCTCCGGTGCGCGCCCGGCTTCCACGTCCTGCAGCATCGAAGTCTTGTGCTTGCCGACTTTCTCTGCGCCCGCGATGCGCTTTTCGAGCGTCACGCGGAACTCGATGCCGAGCTTGTGCGCGACGGCCTGGGCCTCGCGCATCATCGCGGCGGCGAGATCGCGCGAGGGCGGGTACTGGCAGATGTCGACCAGCGTCGAATGCGAGAGGCTGCTGATCGGGTTGAAGGTCAGGTTGCCCCAGAGCTTGAGCCAGATCTCCGCGCGGATGTTGTCGAGCACGGGCGCCTTGAAGCCGGCGCCGGTGAAGCAGGCGGCAACGCGGTTCACGCGCTCGCTGGCCGAGCCGTCGAGCTCGCCGACCGGGAAGCGCTCGCCTTCGATGTGCTTGACCACGCCGGGCGCGATCAGCTCCGAGGCCGGGTAGACCACGCAGCCGATCACGCGCTGCGCGGGGATCTTCGCGGCCACGAGCCCCGAGGGATCGACGCTGCGCACCGGCGTGCCTGCGAGAGCGCCGCCATGTTGGTGGAAGTACCAGTACGGGATGCCGTTCTGCATCGTCACGACAACGGTGTCGGGGCCGAACAGCTTGGGCACGTCGTTCGCCACCGCCTCGACCTGGTGGGCCTTCATGGCGAGCACGACGATGTCCTGCGGACCCGCCTCGTCGTAGCGGTCGGTGGCCTTGACGTTGCGCGCCACCTGTTCTTCGCCCTCGGCCGAGACCAGCTTGATGCCGTTCCTGCCGATGGCTTCGAGGTTGGCGCCGCGCACGATGAACGTCACGTCCTCGCCGGCCAGCGCGAGCTTCGCGCCGACCAGTCCACCGATGGCGCCCGCGCCGATGATTGCAATCTTCATATCGATCCCCAAGAGTTGAATTCCTTGCGCGGCCGCTTCGGCATGCGCGTTGTCAGCCGAAGCGGTTGCTGAGTTTTCCGATGCCGCCGATCTCGATCTCGACGAGGCTGCCAGGCTTCATCGAGCCGACGCCGACCGATGTGCCACAGAGGATCACGTCGCCGCGGTGCAGCGTCATGTCCTGCGAGATCAGGCTCACGAGCTGCTGCACCGAGAAGCGCATGTCGCTGATCGGATAGTTCTGCCGCACCTCGCCGTTGAGCAGCGTGGTCACGGTGAGTGTTGCGGCGTCGAGGCCGGTGGCCACAACCGGGCCCATGGGGCAGAAGGTGTCGAAGCCCTTGGCGCGCACCCACTGCGCGAACGAGGCGTCGCGGTTCAGGATGTCGGCCACGGTCACGTCGTTGGCGCAGGTGTAGCCGAACACATGGTCGAGCGCGTCGGCCTCGGAGACGGCGGTGGCGGTCTTGCCGATCACGATGCCGAGCTCGCCCTCGAACACCACCTTGCCGTCGCACAGCGGCTTGCGGATCGGCGCGCCGGGAGCGAGGTAGGAGTTGGGCGTCTTCAGCAGGTACAGCGGCTCCGCCGGCACCGGCAGGCCCAGCTTGGCGCCGAGCGCATGGAAGTTGTTCCACAGCGCGATCACCTTGGTCGGCTCGGTGGGCGTGAGCAGCTGGAGCCCCGCCAGCGCGAACACGCGGCCCGTGGGCTCGGAGCTGCCGAACATGTCGCCCCGACGCTCGTGCACCGCATCGCCTTCGAGCGTGCCGAAGCCGATGCCGCCGGCGTGTTCGAAGCGGACCCATTTCTTCTGTGGCTGTTGCATGTTGTTGTCTGCTTTCTGGATGGAGGATTCGGGCCGGCCGTCAGTCAGTCAGTCAGTCGAACGGCAGGTAGTCGGGGATCACGAGCGAGGCGAGCAGCTTTCCCATCTCCGCCGGATTGCGCGTGACGTGGATGCCGCATTCCTTCATGACCGCGAACTTTTCCTGCGCGGTGCCGCGGCCGCCGGAAACGATGGCGCCCGCATGGCCCATGCGCTTGCCGGGCGGCGCACTGGCGCCCGCGATGAAGCCGACGACGGGCTTGCGCATGTGGTCGCGGATCCAGTACGCGCATTGCTCCTCGGCATCGCCGCCGATCTCGCCGACCATGATCACGGCGTCGGTGCGCGGGTCGTCGTTGAACATCCGCAGCACGTCGATGTGCCGCAGCCCGCCGACCGGATCGCCGCCGATGCCGACCACGGTCGACTGCCCGATGCCGAAGCTCGCGAGCTGGCTTGCGGCCTCGTAGGTGAGCGTGCCCGAGCGCGAGACCACGCCGATGCGGCCGCGCTGGTGGATGTGGCCGGGCATGATGCCGATCTTGATTTCGCCTGGCGTGATGAGGCCGGGGCAGTTGGGTCCGAGCAGCAGCGTCTTGCGGCCCTGCATGCGGTGACGCGTGCGGATCATGTCGCGCACCGGAATGCCTTCGGTGATGCAGATGACGAGTTCGAGCTCGGCATCGACCGCTTCGTCGATGGCCGCAGCGGCGAAAGGTGGTGGCACGTAGATCACGGAGACGGTGGCGCCGGTGCGGGCCTTGGCCTCTTTCACGGTGCCGAAGATCGGAATGCCGGCCAGCGAATCGCCTGCCTTCAGAGGGTTCACGCCCGCGACGAAGCAGTGCCGGCCGTTGCCGTATTCGAGACACTGGGCCGTGTGGAAGCTGCCAGTCTTGCCGGTGATGCCCTGCGTGATCACGCGGGTGTGCTTGTTGATCAGGATGGACATGCCGTTTGCTCCATCGTGCGTTTGCCTGTGCTCCTGTTTCGGGGTGCGTGCGCAGGCCATCGGGTAACTCCCTCCGCGAATGTCCCCCGGCCTGCGGCCTCCTCCTTTATTTCGCTGCGTGAGTCACCCGACGCCCTGCGCACGAGGACACGCTGCCGGTGCTCGCCGATCAACCACCGCTGCGTCCAACGATCACGCCGATGGGGTGCCTTGCGCAGCGAAATAAAGGAGGAGCCCGAAGGGCGGGGGACATTCGCGGAGCAAGGCACCCCGTCGGCGTGATCGCACCCCGAAATGCATCGCATCAAGAGACAGGAGCTCATTTCCTAGCGCTCCCAGTTCCGAGCAGCCCCAATGGCCCGCTGCGCAGCCTCGGCCATGTCGTCGGTGTTGATGATCGACAGGCCCGACTGCGCGAGGATGGTCCGGCCCAGGTCCTCGTTGGTGCCCTTCATGCGCACGATCAGCGGCACGGTGAGCCCGGTTTCTCGCGCTGCAGCAACCACGCCGTGCGCAATGACATCGCATTTCATGATGCCGCCGAAGATGTTGACCAGCACGGCCTTGAGCTTCGGGTTGCGCAGCATCAGCTTGAAGGCTTCGGTCACCTTTTCGGCTGTCGCACCACCGCCCACGTCGAGAAAATTGGCGGGCGTTCCGCCGTAGAGCTTGATCGCGTCCATCGTCGCCATCGCGAGGCCGGCGCCGTTGACGAGGCAACCGATGTCGCCGTCGAGCGCGATGTACGAGAGGTCGAACTTCGAGGCTTCGACCTCCACCGGGTCTTCCTCGTCGAAGTCGCGCATCGCGGCGATCCCGGGCTGGCGGTACAGGGCGTTGGCGTCGAAGTCGAACTTCGCGTCGAGCGCCATCACGCGGCCGTCGCGGGTCAGCACCAGCGGATTGATCTCGGCCAGCGACGCGTCGCTGGCATCGAAGGCCTGGTAGAGGTTCTGCATGAACACGCGCGCCTGCACCACCGAACGCTCGTCGATGCCGATGCGGCGCGCGATGCCGTCGGCCTCGGCAATGCGCAGGCCGGCGTCCGGATCGATGAAGAGCTTGTGGATCTTCTCGGGCGTGCGCGCAGCCACCTCCTCGATGTCCGTGCCGCCTTCGCTCGAAGCCATCAACGCCACGCGCTGCGAGTTGCAATCGACCACGAAGCCGAGGTACAGCTCCTTGTCGATCTCGACGCTCTCCTCGACCAGCAGCTGCTTCACCACGCGACCCTCGGGGCCGGTCTGGTGGGTCTTCAGCGTCATGCCGAGCATCTGGTCCGCGTGCCGCCGCACTTCGGCGACGGACCATGCGGGCTTCACGCCGCCGCCCTTGCCCCGGCCGCCCGCATGAATCTGCGCCTTGACCACCCAGGCCCGGCCACCGAGCCGGGTAGCCGCATCCGCCGCCTCGTCGGGCGAGCGGCAGACGAATCCGCGGGGCGTTGCCACGCCGTATTGGCGCAGGACGTCTTTACCCTGGTATTCGTGGATGTTCATGGCCGAGCTCGACTGCTGGATTGAATGTATTTATTTCAGGCACCGAGCTCGACGCCGTGGCTTTCAGCCCAATTGAAATAGCTCGACGAAGCCATTTCCCGCTTTCTGTGGATTTCCTTCTTCTGCTCGATCACCACCGCCAGGAATTCGGCGTCGTATGCCCTCAGGAGGTGCGGCTGATGGGTCTTCAGGTAATGGCCGATCCGCTCGTTGGCGTTCTGGCTCAGGTCCATCAGGCGGTCGTAGGTTTCGCCGTCCCAATGCCAGCGCAGCCCCAATTCGAAAAATGCCGCGTTATAGGCATTACGCTCGATTTCGTCGCGCCAGTATTGAACGGGCGAATGGTTTTCCATGACCTTCTCCTTGAATTGATGCCGGACTCGGCAGATTCAAATGTAGGACTGTCGATGAATTAATAAAAATTAAACTAATTTATAGAAATCATTCATCAAGAGTTATAGATGGAGGCCAGGAATACACGCGCCCAGGGGCCTACCGCGCCACCCGCAGGCAGCGCTCTCACAACTCCGGTGGCGGGCCTGTGCCGCGCCTCAGATCACGCGTTCGGCCCGCAGGGTCGCCAGGGCATCCGCGTCGTAACCGAGCTGCCTGAGCACTTCCTCGGTGTGTTCGCCGAGCAGCGGCGAGCGCGTCACCACCGTCGGGCTGTCGGACATCTTGATGGGATTGCCCACCGTCAGGTACTTGCCGCGCACCGGGTGGTCGACCTCGACGATGGTGCCGGTTTCGCGCAGCGACTCGTCCTCGGCGATCTCCTTCATCGAGAGGATCGGCCCGCAGGGAATGTCGTACTCGTTGAGGATCTCCATGGCCTCGAACTTGTCCTTGGTCATGGTCCACTGCTCGATGCGCGCGAAGATCGGCTTCAGGTGCAGCAGGCGCGCGGCTGGCGTGGCGTAGGCCTCGTCGGTGATCCAGCCCTCCTCGCCGATCACCTTGCACACCGCAGGCCACACGGCCGCCTGCGTGATGAAGTAGATGTATGCGTTGGGGTCGGTCTCCCAGCCCTTGCACTTGAGGATCGAGCCCGGCTGGCCGCCGCCCGAGGCATTGCCCGCGCGCGGCACGGCGTCGCCGAACTTGCCGTCGGGGTACTGCGGGTATTCGTGCATGGTGCCGGTGCGCTCCAGCCGCTGCTGGTCGCGCATCTTCACGCGGCAGAGGTTGAGCACGGCGTCCTGCATCGGCGCGAGCACCTGCTGGCCGCGGCCGGAAGAGTTGCGCTGGAACAGCGCGGCAAGAATGCCGAGCGCGAGGTGCAGGCCGGTGCCGCTGTCGCCGATCTGCGCGCCGGTCACCAGCGGCGGGCCGTCCTCGAAGCCGGTGGTCGAGGCCGCGCCGCCGGCGCACTGGGCCACGTTCTCGTAGACCTTGCAGTGCTCGTACTTGCCGGGCCCGAAGCCCTTGACCGAAGCGACGATCATGCGCGGGTTGATCTTCTGGATGTGGGCCCAGGTGATGCCCATGCGGTCGAGCGCGCCGGGCGCGAAGTTCTCGACCAGCACGTCGCAGGTCTTGATCAGGCTGTCGAGAACCTCCTTGCCCTTGGGGTTCTTGGTGTCCAGCGTGATCGAGCGCTTGTTGTGGTTCAGCATCGTGAAGTACAAGCTGTCCGCGCCGGGAATGTCGCGCAGCTGGCCGCGCGTGGCATCGCCTTCACCTGCACGCTCGACCTTGATCACGTCGGCGCCGAACCACGCCAGCAGCTGGGTGCAGGTGGGGCCCGACTGCACGTGGGTGAAGTCGAGGATGCGAACGCCTTCGAGTGCCTTGCTCATTGACTGTCTCCTTCTTTAACCATCGCGGCTTCGACTTCTACCAGACGGGCGCGCAATTTGCGCTCCTCGGCAAAGCGCACGGATTCATCCCGCACGATGGCGACGATGCCCGTGACCTCGCGAGCGTCGGAGAACAGCATCGACACCGTGAAGGCGATCGACAGCGTGTGCCCGTCCTTGTGCAGCGCGGGAACGCGCAGCAGGTCGGCGCCGTACTTGGTGATGCCGGTGTCCATCGTCTTGTGATAGCCGTCCCAGTGCCGCTGGCGTTGGCGCTGGGGAATGATCAGGTCGAGCGACTGGCCGAGCGCCTCGGCCTCGGTGAAACCGAAGATGCGCTCGGCGGCCCGGTTCCACAGCGTGATAGCGCCCTGCGCATCGCACACCATGATGGCATCGCCGGCGCCTTCGACGAGCTGCTTGAAATCGACGTTCGCTTGCATGTTTACCTCTGGCGCTTCATTTCAATCCAGAACCCCGCAGTGCCACTGCCCTTCCAGAGACACCGCGGAACCGGCTCCGCCGGGCCGCAGGTGTCACCCCCTCGAAGGGGGTAGGCGCTGCCACACGAAGTGGGCAAGCCTGGGGGTGAGCCAACTACACGGCTTTTGATTCCTTCAGGTTGTCGATCTGCTGCTGGGTGTAGCCCAGTTCCGCCAGCACCTGGTCGGTGTGCTCGCCCAGCAGGGGCGAGGCGGTGACTTCGGGCTTGAGGTCCGAGAACTTGATCGGGCTGCCGATGGTCCAGTAGCTGCCGCGTTCCTTGTGCGGCACTTCGACGATCGAGCCGCTCTTGCGCAGCGACTCGTCATGCAGCAGCTCCTTCATCGACAGCACCGGGGCGCAGGGAATGTCGTACTTGCGGAAGATGTCCACCGCCTCGAACTTGGTCTTGTCCTTGATGAAGTCCTCGATGGTCGCGAAGATCTGCTCGATGTGCGGCTGGCGGGCCTTGGCCGTCATGTAGTCGGGGTCGGTCTTCCACTCGGGCTTGCCCAGCGCCTCGCAGATCGGCTCCCAGGCGTGGCCCTGCACCGTGAAGTAGATGTACGCGTTGGGGTCGGTCTGCCAGCCCTTGCACTTCAGGATCCAGCCGGGCTGACCGCCGCCGCCGGCGTTGCCGCCCCGCGGCACGACCTTGTCGGCGAAGGCCCCCATTTCATGCGGGTACTGCGGGTATTCCTCGAGGTAGCCCACGCTGTCCAGACGCTGCTGGTCGCGCATCTTCACGCGGCACAGGTTGAGCACGGCGTCCTGCATCGAGCAGGCCACCTTCTGGCCCTTGCCGGTCTGCTGGCGGCCGATGATGGCGGTCAGGATGCCGATGGCCAGGTGCATGCCGGTGTTGGAGTCGCCCAGCGCGGCGGCCGAGATCGTCGGGGCGGAGTTCTCGCCCTTCCACCAGCCGGTGGTGGAGGCCGAGCCGCCGGCGCACTGCGCCACGTTCTCGTACACCTTCAGGTCCTCGTAGTGGTGGCCTTCGCTGAAGCCCTTGACCGATGCGACGATCATCTTCGGGTTCAGCTCCTGGAGGCGTTCCCAGGTGAAGCCCATGCGGTCCAGCGCGCCGGGGCCGAAGTTTTCCACCAGCACGTCGGATTCGCGGATCAGCTTTTCCAGCACGATCTTGCCCTCGGGCTTCTTCGTGTCCAGCGTGATCGAGCGCTTGTTGCTGTTGAGCATGGTGAAGTAAAGCGCGTCGACGTTCGGAATGTCGCGCAGCTGGCTGCGGGTGACGTCGCCGGCGCCCGGACGCTCCACCTTGATCACGTCGGCGCCGAACCAGGCCAGCATCTGCGTGCAGGCAGGACCGGCCTGCACGTGCGTGAAGTCGATGATCTTGATGCCGTTGAGGGGTTTGATGCTGCTCATTTGGGAAATCTCCTTGGATGGAATTGAGTTACTTCTTCTTCGCCGTGCTGGGGTTCAGGCTCGTGATGCGTCCGCTTTCCGTGCCCGCGGTTTCGTCGATGACGGCGTTGATCAGAGTCGGCCGGCCCGAGGCGACGGCCTCGGCCAGGGCCTTCTGCAGCTCGTCGGCGGTGGTGGCGTGCACGCCCACGCCGCCGAAGGCTTCCATCAGCTTGTCGTAGCGCGCGTTCTTGACGAACACGGTGGGCGCCACGTCGGCGGTGCCGCTCGGGTTCACGTCGGTGCCGCGGTAGACGCCGTTGTTGTTGAAGACGACGACGCACACCGGCAGGTTGTAGCGGCAGATGGTTTCCACCTCCATGCCGCTGAAGCCGAAGGCGCTGTCGCCCTCGATGGCGATCACCGGCTTGCCGGTGACCACCGCCGCGGCCACGGAGAAGCCCATGCCGATGCCCATGATTCCCCAGGTGCCCACGTCGAGGCGTTTGCGCGGCTCGTACATGTCGACGATGCTGCGCGCGAAGTCCAGCGTGTTGGCGCCTTCGTTGACGACGATGGCATCGGGCCGCGCCTTCACCTGGTCGCGGATCACGCTGAGCGCGCTCTGGAAGTTCATCGGCGAGGGCCGCGCGGCCAGCGTCGCGGCCATCTTCGAGAGGTTCTTGTCCTTTCGATCGGCGATGGCGCCGGTCCACTCGACCGGGGGCTTGGCCCACTTGGCGTCGATGCCGGCCAGCAACGCGGCCACGCAGGAGCCGATGTCGCCGATTACCGGCGCCTCGATGGCCACGTTGCTGTCGATCTCGGTCGGCGCGATGTCGATCTGGATGAACTTCTTGGCGCCCTTGTCCTGCGCCCAGGTCTTGCCCTTGCCGTGCGAGAGCAGCCAGTTGAGGCGCGCACCGACCAGCAGCACCACATCGGCCTCCTGCAGCACGTAGGAGCGCGCGGCTGCAGCCGACTGCACGTGCGTGTCGGGCAGCAGGCCCTTGGCCATCGACATCGGCAGATAGGGAATACCCGTCTTCTCGACCAGCGCACGGATGTCGGCATCGGCCTGCGCGTAGGCAGCACCCTTGCCGAGCAGGATCAGCGGCCGCTTGGCGCCCTTGAGCAGGTCGAGCGCACGCTTCACGGCGTCGGGCGCGGGGATCTGGCGCGGTGCGGGGTCGACCACCTTGATGAGCGACTTCTTGCCGGCTGCGGCATCCATGGTCTGCGCGAACAGCTTGGCCGGCAGGTCGAGGTACACGCCGCCAGGGCGGCCCGACAGCGCCGCACGGATGGCGCGCGCAATGCCCACGCCGATGTCCTCGGCATGCAACACGCGGAAGGCGGCCTTGCACAGCGGCTTGGCGATGGCGAGCTGGTCCATCTCTTCGTAGTCGCCCTGCTGCAGGTCGACGATCTCGCGCTCGCTGGAGCCGCTGATGAGGATCATCGGGAAGCAGTTGGTGGTGGCATTGGCCAGCGCGGTCAGGCCGTTGAGGAAGCCGGGGGCCGACACGGTCAGGCAGATGCCGGGCTTCTGCGTGAGGAAGCCAGCGGCGGCGGCGGCATTGCCGGCGTGCTGCTCATGGCGGAAGGAGATGACGCGCAGGCCTTCGGCCTGTGCCATGCGCGTGAGGTCGGTGATCGGGATGCCGGGCAGGCCGAAGATGGTGTCGATGTCGTTGAGCTTGAGCGCGTCGATGACCAGGTGGAAGCCGTCGATGGTCTCGGCCGCCGGCGCGCTGTCTTCGGTCGCGCCGCCCTTGAAGGCGCGAACCACCGCTTCGCCGTCGGCATCGCGGGTTTTCGTGGGCTTGAGGGCATCTTCCAGCGTGGTGGCTGCCTCTTTCTCTGTTCTGACTGAAGACATGTCTCTCCTTCTGCATGGGTGAATGGCCAAGGCCCGAGCCGCGACTATGATTCGGGCCCAAGCTTTCGGCCGTTGACCTCGGTCAACTTTCCCGAAAACGGCGCCGACCCCGATGAACGGCGGCGGCAGCGAAATCGAGCAAGACGGTGACCATGACGTTGTTGGAAAACCATCCGGAGAAAAACATCATTCGTGCCCAGCTCCGGCAGAACGTCCTGCTCAAGGACCTGAGCGAAGCCGACCGCGCCGAACTGGAAGCCCACCTCGTCATCGTGGACGGCAACAAGGGCGAGTTCCTTCTGCACCAGGGGGTGCGCGAGATGGAGCAGTACTTCATCCTCGACGGCATCCTCAAGCGGGTGGTGAGCAACCCGGAGGGCAAGGAAATGATCCTGCGCTTCGCCGACGAGAACGACATGGAGACGAGCTACGCCGCGCTGCGGCTGGGCACGCCGACGCCCTACGGCATCGTCTGCGTGACGAAGGCGCGGGTCGCGAGCCTGCCGCTGAAGGAATGGATCGCCTTCCTGAACAAGCATCCTGAAACCAAGGAGCTGTTCGAGTTCCTGGTGATGCGTGGCATGAGCGAGATCATGGCTCACACGATCACGCTGCACCTGCTCGATGCCGCGGGGCGGGTGCACCGGTTCATGAGAAAGCACCCTGAGCTGGAGGACCGGATTCCGAGCAAGGAGCTGGCTTCTTATCTCAATCTCTCGGCGGAAACCCTTAGTCGGCTTCGGAAACGCGGAAAGATTTAGCCCTCTCGGTTGTCCGGGGGGTGTGCGAATGACACCGGGTACTCCCCTCCGCGAATGTCCCCCGCCTTCGGCTCCTCCTTTATTTCGCTGCGGGGAGCACCCGGTGCCATTCGCACATGGGCGCTCTGCTCGTGCCGGCGGTTCGACCGCTGCGTCCATCGATCACGCCGATGGGGTGCCTTGCGCAGCGAAATAAAGGGGGAGCCCGAAGGGCGGAGGACATTCGCGGAGCAAGGCACCCCGTCGGCGTGAGCGCGCCCCGAACCTGGGTCAGCGCGATCACAGACAAGTTGCTGGTCAGTCCACCGGCCGCTCGACCGCAAACTCGTCGGGCTTCTTCGGCTTCCTGATCACGGCCAGCGCCTTCGAGATCAGCGGCCAGAACAGCAGCACCAGCGCCAGCGTCGTGATGCCGCCGACCAGCGGGTTCGAGAACATCACCATCACGTCGCCCTGCGAGACCAGCATGGCCTGGCGGAACGAGTCTTCGGCCTTGTCGCCGAGCACCAGCGCAAGCACCAGCGGCGCCAGCGGAAAGTCGAGCTTCTTGAAGAGATAGCCCATCACGCCGAAGCCGAGCATGAACCAGATGTCGAGCATCGCGTTGTGCACGGTGTAGGCACCGATGGCGCAGATCACGATGATCACCGGCGCGATGATCGAGAACGGAATGCGCAGGATCGACGCAAACAGCGGCACCGTGCTGAGCACCACGATCAGGCCGACGATGTTGCCGAGGTACATGCTGGCGATCAGGCCCCAGACAAAGTCCTTCTGCTCCACGAACAGCAGCGGCCCTGGCTGCAGGCCCCAGATCAGCAGGCCGCCCAGCAGCACCGCGGCGGTCGGTGAACCGGGAATGCCGAGCGCCAGCATCGGCAGCAGCGCGCTCGTGCCCGCCGCGTGTGCCGCGGTCTCGGGCGCGACCACGCCTTCCATCTCGCCGGTGCCGAACCTGGCGCCCTTCTTCGACATCTTCTTCGCGAGCCCGTAGCTCATGAACGAGGCCGGCGTTGCGCCGCCGGGCGTGATGCCCATCCAGATGCCGATCAGCGAACTGCGGATCGAGGTCAGCCAGTACCTGGGCAACTGTTTCCAGGTCTGCCACACGACCTTGGGATCGATCTTGGCGCTTTTGCCCGAGAACTTCAGGCCCTCTTCCATCGACAGCAGGATCTCGCCGATGCCGAACAAGCCGATCACCGCGATCAGGAAGTCGAAGCCGCGCATCAACTCGGGCTGGCCGAAGGTCAGGCGCAGCTGGCCGGTGACGGTGTCCATGCCCACGCTCGCGAGCGCGAAGCCCAGCGCCATCGACGCCAGGATCTTGAAAGGCGAGCCCTTGCCCATGCCGACGAAGCTGCAGAAGGTCAGCAGGTACACGGCGAAGAACTCGGGCGAGCCGAACTTGAGAGCGAACTTCGCGACCAGCGGCGCAAGGAAGGTGATCATCACCACCGCGAGAAAGGCGCCCACGAACGACGAGGTGAAGGCTGTCGTCAGCGCGGCGCCGGCCTGCCCGTTCTGCGCCATCGGATAGCCGTCGAAGGTGGTGGCCACCGACCACGGCTCGCCCGGTATGTTGAACAGGATCGAGGTGATGGCACCGCCGAACAGCGCCCCCCAGTAGATGCACGACAGCATGATGATCGCCGAGGTCGGCGACATCGTGAAGGTGAGCGGCAGCAGGATCGCCACGCCGTTGGCGCCGCCCAGCCCGGGCAGCACGCCGATCAACACGCCGAGGATGATGCCGACGAACATCAGTCCGATGTTCATCGGCGTGAGGATCACCGAGAAGCCCTGCATGAGGGCACCGATTTCTTCCATTTCGCTTGTGCTCCTTGAACGGGTTCAGTAGCCGAGGAACCGAAGCGGATCGAGTGCGCCCTTGAACAGCGGCACCTTGAACCAGACTTCGAACATGAAGAAGAACAGCGTGTTGACAGCCAGCGCGGCAAGCACGCTCTTGGTCCATGCGTACTTGCCGAGCACCACCATGAACAGCGCGATGTAGACCGCCGACGCCACATAGATGCCGAGAACGGAGATCGCCAGCACGTAGACCGTGGCCGGCACCAGCACCGACAGCACGCGCTTGAGCTGCACCGAGTCGACAAAGACCGCGGTGTTGCGGTTCTTGCCGAGCAACGACTGGTAGAGGATGCCGGCGCCGGAGATCGTGATGATCACGCCGATGAAAAACGGGAAGTAGCCCGCACCGGGACCGTCGCTCGTCCAGCCCGCGCCGAGCTTGCGCGCCTCGAAGACCACCACCAGGCCGATCACCAGCAGCAGCAACGCCACCGCTGCTTCGACCAGGTGCGTGGAGATGCCCGGACGCGCCGCGCCCTCGGATGTTTCGTCGTGCTCCATGGAGCCCCCATCGTGGTTGTGTGTGAGAGAAGGAAGGGACGGATGCGGCACGCCCGCAGTCCGTCGGGCCGCCGGCCTCCGGCGGCAGCGTGCGCTGCCGGTGCGGCCTACTTGGCGCTCGCGAGGAAGCCCGCCTCGGACATCAGCGTGCGGTGCGTGGCCTCGGCCTCGGTGAGCCACTTCGCGAAGGCGTCGCCGGTCATGAAGGTCGGGTTGAAGGCGCCCTTCTCCATGTACTCCTTCCACTCCGGCGTCGCGGCCACCTTGGTCAGCAGGTCCTTGTAGAACGTGAGCTGATCGGGCGTGACGCCGGGCGGCATGAAGATGCCGCGCAGCATCGTGTATCGGGTCGGCACGCCCGCCTCCTTGCAGGTGGGGATGTCGTTCCACGACTGCGTGTCGGTGACCTTGGCCTTGAACGGCATGCGCTCGTCGTCGAACACGCACAGCGCGCGCAGCTTGCCCGCGCGCCACTGCGCCACCGCCTCGATCGGGTTGTTCACCGTCGACTGCACATGCCCGCCCACCAGCTGCACCGCCACCTCGCCGCCGCCCTTGAACGGCACGTAGATGAACTTGGTGCCGGTGGCCTTCTCGAGCGCCACCGTGATGATCTGGTCTTCCTGCTTCGAGCCGGTACCGGCCATCTTGAACTTGCTCGGCCCCGCGGCCTTCACCGCCGTGACGTACTCGCCGGCGTTCTTGTAGGGCTCGGCCGCGTTGGTCCAGAGCACGAACTGGTCGAGCGCCAGCATCGCAACCGGCGTCATGTCCTTCCAGTTGAAGGGCACGCCGGTGGCCATCGGCGTGGTGAACAGGTTCGACAGCGAGATGACGATTTTGTGCGGATCGCCCTTGGCCTCCTTCACCGCCAGGAAGCCCTCGGCGCCCGCGCCGCCCGACTTGTTGACGACGATCAGCGGCTCCTTCATCAGCTTGTACTTGATGACGATGCCCTGCAGCAGCCGCCCCATCTGGTCAGCGCCGCCGCCGGTGCCAGCGGGAATCACGAACTCCACCGGCTTGGTGGGTTCCCATGCGAGGGCAGGCGCGGCGGTTGCCAGCGCCAGGACCGCCGCGGCAGCGGCTGTCGCGCGACCCAGAACGTGCGAAGCGAACTTCTTCATCAGGTTGTCTCCTGTGTAGTGTTTCGCTCTTTTTTGTTCTTGGATCTGAGCAGAGATGCAACGGGCACGATGGTGCGCGCCACCGATTCACGCCGGCTTGATCGCGGTCAACTTTTCGAAGATTTCGTATCGGGGTAAGCCCGCGCTGGCGGGGCCGGCGCATCCCGTCATCGGGAACCCTATAAAATCGCAGCGCGCAGCGCGCAGCGCGCAGCGGGCTTTCAGCTTCCTGCGCCTCCATCCGTCTTCGTAGTTCAATGGATAGAACGGGGTCCTCCTAAGACTCAGATACAGGTTCGATTCCTGTCGAAGGCACCAGAAAGCCGTTGATTTTCAACGGCTTTTTTGTTTGGCGGGACAGACGGGGGACGAACAGCCACTCCGTTGCCTCCACCTGCCTTCTCGAAAGCCCCCCGTTCCCACGCTTCAGCGGTACGTGCTACCGCCTTCGGATGCCGCGTCGCGTAACACCATGCTATGGCGATCTTGCATTCCATTCCTCTATGAAGCGAGAGGCACGCGACTTCATGCATTCGAGTGCGGCTTCACGTGTCGGCTGCTGGGTAACCAACAGCACGCAGCATCGCGTGATTTCGTGCCGGAGTTCGGCCCGTGCGGTGTAGGCGCCATCAAGAGAAATCTCGAGCTCTACCGAGCAGCTCCAGCCTTCGGGCAAATCGGAATCCATCAAGACAGCGGGCATGGTCTCTAGATCGAAGCCTTGCAATCCGTGGGCGCAAGCAAGACGGCTTTACGCCCAGCTGCTGAGCCGCACAACCAATAGCAGGAGCAAACAGATAAACACCACGAGCGCGCCGGCGATGGCGAACTCCGTGGACGACATGCCTGCGTCTTCACGCAGCAGGTTCATGAAGAAAGTTCCTGGTGGCAGACTGTGCGATTCCATGCGCTTCTCCAATGTGTCGACGAACCGGCACCGCTTTCAACCGTCTGGGCACAGAGCGTTTCGCCGTCAAGTCACTGTAGAAGCTGCACCACATGCGCACATGAGCGATTCGCCCCTTCTCCACGGAGACAAACGTCCCGCCGCTCCTGCTACCGCTCATGACAAAGCGCCTGCCGCCGGGCATCGTAGGAAAGTCCCTCTCAGCCGGAATCGCTTTTTGAGGATACCGGGCGCCTCCCCGAATGCCATGTTGGGCGCAGTCGGCACCGTGCCGGTCCTCAGGAATTGTCATGGCCCTCTACCTTGCTTGGCGCATCTGGGAAAAGGCGCGGCGGCGCTTCCGTCGCAGGCCCCTTGTATGAGTTCCAAGTCGAAGCGCTCGAACGCTTCTGCGTTGCTGGCAGGCACGCTCGTCACCCGGCACATGACCTGCGTGGGCCACATTTCTGCTGCAATCGAGACATGAACAATGACCTCCCAACAGGCGCCGTGGCACTCGTGGCGAAGCCGTTGAATGCCCAAGCCTTCGCGCCGTATGGCATCGTGATCGAGGCGCCCGCCGTCGAAGGCCGACCCATCAACGGCGGCAATGCGCGGCGCTTCGACCTGCTCGACGACCTGCGGCTCGACGCCGAAGGCGGCCGGCCGATGCTGGCGCTGTTCCGCGCGCAGGCGCGGCGCTTTCCGCACGAGGTATCGGAGATGGAGCGCCACGCGCTCGGCAGCCAGACCTTCGTGCCGCTCGGCGACAGGCGCTTCGTGATCGTGGTCGCCCGCGCGGGCGAGGCGCCCACGTCAGCGGAGCAACTCGCGGCCTTCGTCACCGACGGGCGCCAGGGCGTGGTGCTTGCGCCCGGCACCTGGCATCACGCGCTGCTGGCGGTGGATGCGGGCGACTTCGTGGTGATCGAACGCGCAGGGGTCGGCATCGATTGCGACATCTGCCTTCTTCGGCAGAGCGGCAGCGTGCGGCTCTGAAGCCCCGGCTTCAGCCCACGATGCGCTGTGCCAGCGCAACCAGCGACCGGTCCGACCCGGCCGGCCCGAGCAGCGAAATGCCCAGCGGCGCACCCTCGCGCGTGGCCAGCGGAATCGACAGCTGCGGAAAGCCCGCCAGGCCCGCAATGCACAACATGCGGATCGCGCGGTTGCGGTAGTCCTCCAACGAAGCCTCGCTGTCGCTGCGCAGCGGTGCGATGTCGGGCATGGTCGGCAGGAGCAGCACGCCGTCGGTGCCGAGCAGGTGGGTCAGGTGCGCGCGAAAGGCCGTACGGAAAATGCGCGCGGTCGTCACCTGCGCGTCGGTCACTTCGCGCGACCACGCAAAGCGCTCGGCCACGCCCGGGCCGAGCGGCGGCGCGTAGCGCTCGATCATTGGTCCGTCGGTGAGCCAGGCCTCGCGCGACTGCAGGTAGCGGAAGTGCCAGTACATCGCGTCGAAGGATTCCAGCGCCACCGTCGTGCCCTGCGCGGGGCCGAGCAGGTCCTGCACACGGCCGGCCGCGCCCTGGAGCGCATCGGCCGCGGCGGGCACGGCCAGCGCCCACACGTCATCGGGCCGCAGCAGCCGCACGCGCTCGGGCAAGGCGGCCGCATCGGCACCCAGCAGCACATCGGCCACGCGCGCGAATGTGCCGACGTCGCGCGCAAACCAGCCACAGGTGTCGAAGCTCGGCGCCAGGTCGAGCGCGCCTTCGAGGCTCACGCGGCCGTGCGTCGGACGCAGGCCGTACAGGCCGCAGTGGTTGGCCGGCGCACGCACCGAGCCGCCGGTGTCGGTGCCGAGCGCGAAGTCGCACAGATTCGACGACACCGCCGAGGCCGAGCCCGACGACGAGCCGCCCGTGATGCGCAGCGGCGCGCCGCCATTGACCGGTGCGCCGAAGTGCGCGTTGTTGCCGTTCATCGAGAACGCGAGTTCGTCGGTCACGGTCTTGCCGGCGAAGCGCGCACCGGCATCGAGCAGTTTCTGCACCGTGGGCGCGGTACGGGTCTTGATGCCCGACATCGCCAGCACGATGGGGTTGCCGCCGCCCGTGGGGTAGCCGGCCACATCGAACAGGTCTTTTGCTGCAAAGCTCAGGTCGACGAGCGGACCGGTCGCAGCGCGCGGCACTGGCGCATCGGGGTACGGAACGAAGGCGTGGGCGGGGTCGTGCAGGGGCATGGCGATGGATGGGACGTGTGGAGGTTGTCAGTCAGGCGACGAGCACCGGCGCGATGGCCGCCGCCGCATCGGTATGAATGCAGCGCACGCGATGACTGGGTGCAAGCTCGAGCACCGGCGGCTGCGCCGCGCGGCAGGCATCGCTCGCGAGCGCGCAGCGTTCGGCAAAGGCACAGCCGGGCGGCAACGCGGACAGGTCGGGCGGCGCGCCGCCGATGGTTTCCAGCCGCGTGCCACGCGCCAGCGCACCATGCGCGCGACTCTTGAGCAGTGCAATCGTGTACGGATGGCGCGGCGAGCGGATCAGCTCGCGCGCAGTGCCTTCCTCGACGATGCGGCCCGCATACATCACGGCGATGCGGTCGGCCACCTCGACAGCGGCGCCGATGTCGTGCGTGACGAAGATCACCGACAGCCCCAGGTCGCGTTGCAGCTCGCGCAGCAGCAGCAGGATCTGGATCTGCACCGTGGCGTCGAGCGCGGTGGTGGGCTCGTCGGCCAGCAGCAGCTGGGGCTTGCAGGCAAGTGCCAGCGCGATCATGGCGCGCTGGCGCATGCCGCCCGACATCTCGTGCGGATAGGCCTGCAGGCGCCGTTCGGGGCTCGGAATGCGCACACGCTCGAACAGCGCCAGCGCGCGTTGTTGCGCCTCGGCCTGCGTGACCGATTCGTGCCGGCGGATCGACTCGACGATCTGCGCGCCCACCGAATACACCGGGTCGAGCGCCAGCAGCGGCTCCTGGAAAATCATCGACGCGACCTTGCCGCGGAAGTCGGCCAGCTCGCGCTGCGACATCGCGAGCACGTCGCGCCCGGCCACCTGCACCGTGCCGCCCATGCGGGTGCGGCGCTCGGGGTGCAGGCGCAGCAGCGTGCGCATGGTCACGCTCTTGCCTGAGCCCGATTCGCCGATCAGTGCGACGACCTCGCCGCGCTGCACTTCGAGGCTCACGCCGCTGACGGCGTGCACCGGCTTGCGGCCGCCGCTGAAGGTGACGCTGAGGTCGCGCAGGCGGACCATCGGTTCGGTGTTGTCGCTCAAGCTGCTTCCCTCCGGGCTTCAGTGGCCATCGGATGCCCGCTGCCCGCCTCGTGGATCAGGCAGCTCACCGCGTGCCGCGAGCTGGTGACGATGCGCTCGGGAACGACCTTGCCGCACACCGGTGCGGCCAGCGCACAGCGCGGATGAAAACGGCAGCCCGAGGGCGGGTTGATGGGGTTCGGCGGATCGCCCGCGAGCGCGGCTTCTTCGGTGCGGTGGTCCGGGTCCATCGACGGCATGGACGAAAGCAGCGCACGCGTGTAGGGGTGAGCGGGTGCGTCGTACAGCGCATCGGCCGGGCCGATCTCAGCCACCTGGCCAAGGTACATCACCATGACGCGGTCGCTCACGTAGCGCACCACGTTGAGGTCGTGGCTGATGAACACGTAGGTCAGCCCGAACTCGGCCTTCAGGTCGAGCAGCAGGTTGATGACCTGCGCCTCCACCGATTTGTCGAGCGCGGAGACGGCCTCGTCGAGAATCACCATGCGCGGCTGCAATGCGAGGGCCCGCGCGATATTCACGCGCTGCCGCTGGCCACCCGAGAGTTCATGCGGGTAGCGCTCGGCAAAGCGCTGCGGCGACAGGCCCACACGGGCGAGCAGGTCGCGCGCACGTTCCACCGATTCGCGCCGCGACACTCCGTGCACCTGCGGCCCGAAGGCGATCGAATCTTCGATGGTGAGGCGCGGGTTGAGCGAGGCGTAGCTGTCCTGAAACACCATCTGTACCTGGCGGCGGAATTCTTTCAGCGGCAAGTCCCGGCTGCCGACTTCACGGCCGTCGAACACGACTTCGCCGCGCGTCGGCTCGATCAGCTGCATCAGCAGGCGGGCAGTGGTCGACTTGCCGCAGCCCGACTCGCCGACCACGCCGAGTGTTTCGCCCTTGAGCACCTCGAAGTCCACGCCGTCGACCGCGCGCACGACACCACCGCCGCGGCCGAGCGGGTCTTTCTTGAGCGGAAAGTGCTTGACCAGGCCCTTGATGGTGAGGAGCGGTTGGGCGGGACCGCCGAGGTCCTTCAGTGCGTCCATGGCTTCACCCCTTGTTGTCCATCGCCGAGCGCAGTCCGTCGGACAGGATGTTGAAAGAGATCGAAGTGATGAAGATCATCGCGCCCGGCAACGCAGCGACCCATGGCTGCACGTAGATCGCAGTGCGCAGCGTGTTGAGCATCAGGCCCCATTCGGGTTCCGGCGGCTTCACGCCCAGGCCCAGGAACGACAGGCCCGAGGCCAGGATCATCGACACCGCGATCAGGCTGGTGGCGTAGACGAAGATCGGCCCGAGCACATTGCCCAGCACATGCACCCGCACGATGGTGAAGGGGCTGGCGCCCGAAGCGCGCGCCGCTTCCACGTAGTCGCGAGTGCGCACCTGCGTGGTGACGCTCTCGGCCACGCGCGCGATCTGCGGAATGAACACGATGGTCAGCGAGATCAACGAATTGACGACCCCCGCACCCAGCGTGCCCGACAGAGCGATGGCCAGCAGCACCGAGGGAAAGGCGTAGAACACATCGATGGTGCGCATGATCAGCGTGTTGGTCAGCCCGCCCGCATAACCGGCGACGATGCCGATGATCGTGCCCAGCACGAAGGCGCACAGCACGGGCGTGATGCCGATGAACAGCGACAGCCGCGCGCCGACGATGAGGCGCGAGAGCATGTCGCGGCCCAGCTCGTCGCTGCCCAGCGGAAGGCCCTCGGTGCCTATGGGCTTGAGGCGCTTGAGCATCGACGACTGGTACGGGTCGGACGGCGCGAGCCATGGGCCGAAGACGGCGAGCGCGATCAGCAGCAACACGACGATGGCCGCGCCGACGGCGACCGGGTCGCGCCGCAGACGCAGCCACACCGAGGCCCAGTAGCCGCGAGAGCGCTGGGCCGGCAAGGGTTCGACGGCAACGGCGGAAGAGATGGGAAGCACGGTGGACATTGCTTGGCGGCTTTCTTCTTCAGGCACGCGCGATGCGTGGATCGAGCAAGGTTTGCAGCACGTCGACCAGCAGGTTCAGCAGCACGAAGAACAGCGCCAGCACGAGGATCGTTCCCTGCAGCAGCGGCAGGTCGCGCTGGAAGATGGCCGAGTTGAGCAGGAAACCGGTGCCCGGCCACGAGAACACGGTCTCTATGAGGATCGAGCCGCCGAGCAGATAGCCCAGCTGCAGGCCCATCACCGCCAGCGCCGTGGGCGCCGCGTTCTTCACCATGTGGCGGAACACGCCGAGCTGCGTGAGCCCCTTGGCGCGCAGGCCCACGATGAACTCCTGGTCGAGGATGTCGGCCACCAGCGCGCGCACCGTGCGCGCGATGATGCCCATGGGAATCACCGACATCGTGAGCGCCGGCAGCAGCAGGAACTGCAGGTGCGCCCAGTCCCAAGCCCAGTCGTCCGAGCCGCTGGGTCCCGCGCCGGTGGCCGGCAGCCACATGAGCTGCGACGAGAACACGATCACCATCACCATGCCCAGCCAGTAGTGCGGCACGCTCACGCCCAGCACCGAGAACATCGAGGCCAGCCGGTCGACCCACGAGCCGCGGAAGTAGCCCGCCACGAAGCCGAAGAGGCAACCCAGCACGAAGCCGATGAAGGTGGCCACCACCGCGAGCCGCAGCGTGTTGCCCACGGCGGTGAACACCTCGCCGGCCACCGCGCGATTGCTCGCGATGGACACGCCCAGGTCGCCATGCAGCGCGCGCCACAGCCACATCGCGAACTGCTCGGGCAGCGATCGGTTGAAGCCGTACAGCTCGCGCAGCTGCGCCTGCAGGTCCGCCGAGGCGTCGGGCGGCAGGATCGACACCAGCGGATCGCCGGGCGCGATGTGCACGAGCAGGAAGCACACGAGGGCCACGCCGATCATGATCGGCACGGCGTAGATCACGCGGCGCAGGAGGTAGGCGAACATGGGTGGCTGGGGTCAGTCCATCGTCATGGTGGCGATGTCGATGAACCAGCTTTTCGGCTGCACCACGTTCTTGATCCTGGACGAGAGTGCGCGCGGCCCCACGTCGTGCGCGATCCACACGAACGGTGCGTCGTCCACGATGTGCGTGTGCAGCTTTGCGAGCGCGGCGTCGCGCACCTTGTCGTCGAAGCTGGTGCGCGCATCGGCCACCAGCTTGTCGACCTCGGGGCTGCCGTAGTAGCCCCAGTTGTTCGACACCGGTGGGAAGGCCTTGGTGCTCACGAAGCGCACCATCGCGAAGAACGGGTCCATCGCTGCGAAGCTGATGTTGACCGCATTGGCGCCATTGGCCGAGGGGTCCTTCGCGCCCTTGCGCCAGTTGGTGAAGAGCGTGTTCCATTCGATCACGTCGAACTGCACGTCGAAGTAGCACTGCTTGAGCGACTGCTGCGCGAACTCGTTCATCGGCAGCGGCTGCATCTGGCCCGAGCCCGAGGCCGATATCTGCACCTTCACCTTGATCGGTTTGGCCGCGGAGTAGCCGGCCTGCGTCATGAGGGCCTGCGCGGCCTTCACGTCGTAGCGGATGTCGAAGCTCGGCTTGCCGAACCACGGGTGGCCCGGCGGCACCGTGCCTTTGGGCTCGGCCATCATGCCGCCCAGCAGCTGCTTCATGCCGCCGCGGTCGATGCACAGGTTGGCGGCCTGGCGTACGCGCTTGTCGAGCCAGGGCGAGCCTTCGGCGAACGAAAGTTGCCATGGCCACACGTGCGGCTGCGCGTTCGAATAGATCTTGAAGCCGCGCTGCGTGATCTGCGCCATGGCGTCGGGCGCGGGCGCCTCGATCCAGTCGACCTGGCCGCCCAGCAGCGCAGCGGTGCGCGCATTGGCTTCGGGCATCGGCAGCATCACGACCTTGTCGATCTTCGGCAGGCGCTTGGCGTCCCAGTAGGCCTTGTTGGCGGCCAGCTCCAGCCGCTCGCGTGCCACGAAGCGCGCGACCTTGAACGGGCCCGAGCCGGCGGGGTCGGCGGCGAAGGCGGTCCAGGCGGCCTTGGCCTTGTCTGCGGGCGTGGCGCCTGCGGCGGCATCGAACTTCTTCTGCCATTGCGCGGGCGAAGCCATGAACAGGTTCGTGAGGTTGATCGGCAGGAAGGCGTCGGGCTCGCTGGTGGTGAGCTCGACCGTCGTGTCGTCGATCTTGCGCGCCGACTTGAGCGTGGGCATGCGCGAAGCCGTCACGCCGACCTGGCTGGGGTCGAACTGCGGGGCGTCCTTGTCGAGCACCTTCTGCACGTTCCACACCACGGCGTCGGCGGTGAAGGTCGAACCGTCGTGGAACTTGACGCCGGGGCGCAGCTTGAAGACCCACTTGGTCTTGTCCTTGGCGTCTACCGCCCACGAGATGGCGAGGCCGGGAGTCAGCACGCTCGGTGCGTCGGCCTTCGACAGATCCCATTGCGTGAGCGAGTCGTAGATCGGAATGCCGGTGAAGCGGTTGCCCTCGAAGCCCTGGTCGGGCTGGCCCAGCGTGCGCGGAATGTCGGCTGCCGTCATGGCGATGCGCAGCGTCTTTTCCTGGGCCATCGCATGGGGGGCGGCCAGGGCCAGGGTCGCGATTGCCGCGCAGGCGGCCAGGGGCTTCAGGAACAGGGCAGGGGCAGCACGCTTCACATGGAACTCCGTTGGGTGGAATGGCGAAAGGACGAAAGAAACGCCCAAGCACGACATGTGCCAACAGGCGATCAGTCCCTGGATCCATGTCCACGACCGACGGGCGCGCGAGGTGCCGGGTCAGGCGGGTGGTGAGTGCGTGGCCGTGCGCCTACGCGCGGGCACACGTTGGTTCGCACTGGGCGGCGGTGGTATCGCGTCAAAGATTGCCGCAATCCACACGCTCGGCTCCCTCCCCCTCAAGCCATGACCCACACCTTGCGCACCGTTTCGATGGTGCGCCAGGTGCCGACGTAGCCGGGCTTCATGATGAAGCAGTCGCCGGCTCCATAAGTCACTGGACTCTGGCCTTCCTCCGTGATCTCGATCAGGCCGGACAGGATCAGGCAGAACTCCCAGGTCTCACCCTTGATGGAGTGGTTCACACCGGGTGTCGACTCCCACACGCCAGCGCGCACCTTGCCGTCCTTGGCGCTGTCGACGTCCCAGTTGCGGCACACGATGTCGCCTTCGATGACGCGTTCGGCCGGCGGCCGGTATTCGCGCGGTTCGCCGAGTTGGTCGAGGTTGAAGTTGACGAGCAGATTGTTTGACATGAAAAGTCTGGTGAAGTTGAACACGGGATCCTTCATGCTAGGGTCGTGCGCTTCCGCGTGGGTGCCGAAGTCGGTACCGGATTCGGTGGCAAATGCGCGATCGGCGGCCCGCTGCAGCGCGATCTGCCTGCACGCAGCGGCTACGGACTGACGACCGCTGCATCGATCGCGACGGCTCGTCACATCTGGGAACGTTCTTCACAGCAGCGACGTGCGCGGTAGCGGGGGGCGGCGCGTTGGACACCCATGAGGGCTTATTTTTCCCGCCCTCCAGGAGTCCCCAATGACTTTTCGCAGAACTGTTCTCAAGCTGGCCGCTGCCGGCGTCGTCGCCGCAGGTACCTTGGGCATGGCCGCATCAGCCAATGCAGAAACAAGCTGGTCCATCGGCATCGGCGTGCCGGGCGCAGTCGTCAGCGAGCCGCCGCCGGTCTACTACGAGCCGGCGCCCGTCTATACGCCGCCGCCCACCTACTACCAAGCCCCGCCGCCGGTGCGCTACCAGCAGCCCGCGTACTCGGTTCCGCCTCCGGTCTACTACGAGCCCGACTCGCGCTGGGAAGAACGCCGCGCCGAGCGCCGTGAATGGCGTCGCCGGCAATGGGAGCGCGAACAGCGCCGCCGCTATTACGAAGAACGCTAACTGATCCGACCGGGGTGTTCGTCGTGTAGGCACCCGCCCACGCGCATGGTTTGCTTTCTCCCGCACCGGTGAGGCTGCGCCGCGGCCAATCTGCAGGCCTGCTTGTTTCAAGGAGACCTGATCATGAAAAGCATCATCCTCTGGCTGTGCGGCGTGCCCCTGGTCGTGATCATCGGCCTGAAGATCTTCGGGATTCTTTGACGAAACAAGAAGAAAAGCGAAGCCGAAGAAGAAACGGATCGGTTCCTCCTCACGGCGCATCCGTGCGCCGTTAAGCGCCTCCCTCGCGGGGCGCTTTTTTTGTCTTTCTCGTCAGTGCGTCTCGCGGCGCAGCTGCTGCACATCTTCATGCAGCGACTGGGCCCAGGCGCGGCGCTCGCGGCCGTGCGGATGCTGCGGTTCGCCGAAGCGCACGATGGCCAGCAGCGGCGGCGCACGCAGCGTGTTCCACAACGACGCAGCGAGGCTGTCGTCGTCGATGTAGCGCGGGGCCTGGCTGGTCTCGCCGGTGGCCGCATCGGCAAAACGCAGTGCGGCGGGCAGCACGGGTGCGCCCGACGAAATGGCCGCCTGCAGCAGGTTGGCGTGGAACGGCAGCAGCCCGCGGCCGTCGCTGGTCGTGCCTTCGGGGAACACGCCGATCAGGTCGCCGTTGCACAGGGCCTCGGTCATGTGGTGCACCACGCGCAGCGCATCGCGGCGGCGTTCGCGCTCGATGTAGAGCGTGCCGGAGCCATTCGACAGCGTGCCGATCAGCGGCCAGTTCTTGACGTCCGACTTCGACACGAAGCGCACGTGGCGCGCCGCGTGGATGCAGGTGATGTCGAGCCACGAGAGGTGGTTGCAGATCAGCAGCACCGGACCCTCGGGCGGCGGCGCGCCCTGCACCTTGAGCGTGATGCCCATGATCTCGAGCATGCGCTTCGACCAGGCCTGCACGCGTGCATTGCGCTCGGGCTGCGAGAGGCCGGGGAAGGTGAAGCGGATCGTCCACCAGCCGGCCAGCGCATGCGCAATCGCATGCAGGAGACGCCAGCAGGCTTTCAGCGAATGAAACATCAGACGTGCGCCCTCTCAGCTGCTTGCTTCAGTGTCGACGCATGGTCGCGGAACACCGCGGAACCGGCTCTGCCGGGCCGCTGGTGTTGCCCCCTGCAAGGGGGTTGGCGTAGCGACACGAAGTGCGCGAAGACTGGGGGTGAGCTTCATTTCTAGCCGTGGACGACGCGGCCTGCCACCAGCGTGTGGCGCGCACGGCCCTGCATGGGGTAGCTGGCGAACGGCGTGTGCTTGCCTTGGCTCTTGAGCGCGTCGGGCTGCACCTGCCATTCGAGCGCCGGGTCGAACACGCACAGGTCGGCCACGCCGCCTTCGACGAGGCGGCCGATGCCGGTGCCCGCGTCGGCGGCGGCCAGCAGGCGCGCCGGCGCCGAGGTGATGACCTCGATGGCGCGCGCCGTGCCCGCGCCACTGCGCTCGCCCCACTGCAACGCGAGCGGCAGCAGCAGTTCGAGGCCCGTCGCGCCCGGTTCGCTCTCGGCGAAGGGCAGCGTCTTGGCGTCGGCCTCGACCGGCGTGTGGTCGGACACCAGCGCGTCGATGGTGCCGTCGGCCAGCGCAGCAGAGAGCGCATCGCGGTCGCCTTGCTGGCGCAGCGGCGGATTCAGGCGCGCGCGGCTGTCGAAGTAGCCGATGTCGGTGTCGGCCAGGTGCAACGAGTTGATGCTGACATCGCAGGTGAGCGGCAGGCCCTGCGCCTTGGCTTCGCGCACCAGCGCCACGCCGCGCGCGCTGGAGATGCGGCACAGGTGCACGCGCGCGCCGGTGGCCTTCATGAGCTCGACGATGGTGAAGATGGCGATGGTCTCGGCCGACACGGGCACGCCCGCAAGGCCCAGCCGCGTGGCCAACGGGCCGCTGGCCGCGACGCCCTTGCCGAGGTCGCGGTCCTGCGGGCGCAGCCACACGGTGTAGCCGAAGGTGCTGGCGTACGACAGCGCGCGCTGCAGCACCTGCGTGTCGGCCAACGGTACGTCGGCCTGGCTGAAGCCGATGCAGCCGGCTTCGGTGAGTTCGGCCATCTCGGTCAGCACGCCGCCGGCCAGGCCGCGCGTGAGCGCACCGAGCGGGAACAGGCGCGCGCGCTGCAGCTTCTCGGCGCGGAACTTGAGCATCTCGACCAGGCCGGGCTCGTCGAGCACCGGGTCGGTGTCGGGCGGGCACACGAGGCTGGTAACGCCGCCGGCGATGGCCGCGGCCATTTCGCTTTCGAGCATGCCCTCGTGTTCGTAGCCGGGCTCGCGCAGGCGCGCGGCGAGGTCGACGAGGCCGGGGGCGACGATGCAGCCCGTGGCGTCGATGGTGCGCTCGGCCTTGAAGCCGGCCGGAATGCTGCTGCCGATGCCGGCGATCTTGCCGTCGGCGATGGCGATGTCAGCCTTCTTGTCGGTGCCCGATGCGGGGTCGACGACGCGGCCGTTGGTGATGTGGATGTTCATGCGTCTGTACTTCCGGTGACAGTCATGGCCTTTTCGGGAAACACCGTGGAACCGGCTTCGCCGGGCCACCGGTGTTGCCCCCGGTAGGGGGTTGGCGAAGCGACACGAAGTGCGCGAAGACTGGGGACGAGCAACATGTCTATGCTTCGTTACCTGCAACGATGCTCATGACGGCCATTCGGACCGCGATGCCGAAGGTGACCTGCGGCAGAATCACGCTCTGCTTGCCGTCGACCACGGCGGAGTCGATCTCCACGCCGCGGTTGATGGGACCCGGGTGCATCACGATGGCGTCGGGCTTGGCCAGCTGCAGCTTTTCCTGCGTGAGGCCGAAGGTCTTGAAGAACTCCTGCGACGAGGGCAGCAGCGCGCCGCTCATGCGCTCGTTCTGCAGGCGCAGCATGATGACGACGTCGCAGTCCTTGATGCCTTCCTCGAGCGTGTGGCACACGCGCACGCCCATGCCGGCCATGTCGCCGGGCACCAGCGTCTTGGGGCCGACCACGCGCACTTCGGCGCAGCCGAGCGTGGTGAGCGCATGGATGTCGGAGCGCGCCACGCGCGAGTGCAGCACGTCGCCGACGATCGCGACCGTGAGGTTCGCGAAGTCCTTCTTGTAGTGGCGGATCGTGTACATGTCGAGCAGCCCCTGCGTCGGGTGCGCATGGCGGCCGTCGCCGGCGTTCACCACGTGCACATGCGGCGCGACGTGCTGCGCGATCAGGTACGGCGCGCCCGACTCGCTGTGGCGCACCACGAACAGGTCGGCGGCCATGGCGCTCAGGTTGGCGATGGTGTCGAGCAGCGACTCGCCCTTGGTGGCCGAGGAGCGCGCAATGTCGAGGTTGATGACGTCCGCGGAGAGGCGCTTGGCCGCGATCTCGAAGGTGGTGCGGGTGCGCGTGCTGTTCTCGAAGAACAGGTTGAACACGCTCTTGCCGCGCAGCAGCGGCACCTTCTTCACCTCGCGATCGCTCACGCTGGTGAAGTTGGCGGCCGTGTCGAGGATGTGCGTGACGATGTCCTTGGGCAGGCCCTCGATCGACAGCAGGTGGATCAGCTCGCCGTTCTTGTTGAGCTGGGGGTTTCGCTTGTAGAGCATCAGCGGTTTTCCTCCACCTTGAGGCTGAAGGCGCCATCTTCGGCGCGTGCAAGGGCGAGCAGTTGCGTATTCGGCAGGGTCAGCGTGGTGGCGGCGAAGTCGGCCGCCACCGGCAGCTCGCGCCCGCCGCGATCCACCAGGACCGCGAGCCGCACGCTGGCTGGACGGCCGAAATCGAACAGCTCGTTGAGCACCGCGCGGATGGTGCGACCGGTGTAGAGCACGTCGTCGAGCAGCAGCACGTCGGCGCCGTTCACGTCGAAGGGCAGCGCGGTCTGCGCGCTGGCCGAGAGCCCGCGGCGCGCGAAGTCGTCGCGGTGCATGGCCGACGAGATGATGCCGGGCGCACCGGGCAGGCCCAGGTCCTTCTGCAGCCGCTCGACCAGCCAGGCGCCGCCGGAAGTGACGCCCACCAGCTTCGTTTCGGGGCGCATCAGCGGCTTCACGCCGGCCAGCAGATCGAGATACAACGCCTCGGCGTCAGGAACGACAGGACTCACGATGATTGCTCCACGGCAAGGCAAGGGGAATGGAAAGTTCGGGGAACACCGTGGAACCGGCTTTGCCGGGCCACCGGTGTTGCCCCCGGCGAGGGGGTTGGCGAAGCGACACGAAGTGCGCGAAGCCTGGGGGAGAGCTTCATTCCGGGAGACTCCTCAAGAATTGCTCCAGGATGATGCAGGCGGAGGCGGCATCGGCATCGCGCGCACCGGAGGCCAGCGCCTCGGTGGTGCTGTAGCGCTCGTCGACCTCGAACACCTGCAGATTGAAACGCCCGCGCAGCTGGCGCGCGAACTTCTGCGCGCGGCGGGTGTTCTCGTGCGGGGCGCCGTCGGGGTGGTACGGCACGCCGACCACCAGCGCGTCGGGCTGCCATTCCTTGATGCGCGCCTCGACCTGCGCGAAGCGGGCATCGGCGCCCTCGGCCTTGATGGTGGCCTGCGGGCTGGCGGTGCGCAGCAGCCGATTGCCGCTGGCCACGCCGGTGCGCTTGGCGCCGAAGTCGAAGCCCAGGAAGCTCTGGAAATTGGCGGGGACAACGGCAGGTGCTGGGGGCCGAGCGCTGTCAGACATCGCCGGTCCGCTCACAGGGGGCCGCCGCGCACGGCCGCCCGAAGCGGCCGGCCCGCCCCCGGTAGGGGGTTGGCGAAGCGACACGAAGTGCGCGCAGCCTGGGGGCGAGCCAGGTTCATCATGCGTGACCCGCGTCCGGGGAAAGCTTCCAGGCCTCCAGACCGAGCAGCATCAGCGCCTTGTCGTAGCGCTGCTCGACCGGGGTGTCGAAGATCACGGCCGGGTCGGCGCCCACGGTGAGCCAGCTGTTCTCGGCCAGTTCGGACTCAAGCTGGCCTTCGCCCCAGGCCGAATAGCCCAGCGAGACCAGCACCTTGCGCGGACCGGCGCCGGTGGCCAGGGCCTCCAGCACGTCCTTGGAGGTGGTCATCTCGAGCCCGCCGGGAATGGTCATGGTCGAGGCGTAGACCGATTCCTCGGGCTTCTCGGCCTGCGTGAAGACCGGCTCGTGCAGCACGAAGCCGCGTTCGGTCTGCACCGGGCCGCCCTGGAAGACGGGGGCCTCGCCCAGTTCGGGGCGGGCCAGGTGGAGCTCGATTTTCTCGAACAGCACCTTGAGGTTGATGTCGCTGGGTTTGTTGATCACGAGGCCGAGCGCTCCGCGCTCGCTGTGTTCGCAGAGGTACACGACGCTGCGGTTGAAAGTTTTGTCTTCCATCCCGGGCATCGCTATCAGAAAGTGATGCGTGAGGTTCATCGGGGCAGAATCGGCGGCCATATGCCCCCGATTTTACTGGCCGTCGACAAGACCTATCCCAAAGGGCTCATGTGGTTCCGCCGCGACCTCCGGGTGGACGACAACGCGGCCCTGTATCGGGCGCTGCGGGCCTGCCGCCAGGTGGTCTGCGCCTTCGTGTTCGACAAGGCCATCCTCGACGCCCTGCCCTCGGTCGACCGCCGGGTGGAATTCATCCGGGAATCGCTGGTGGAGCTCGAAGCCGAGCTGCGCGCACTGGGCGGCGGGCTGGTCGTGCGGCATGCCGCGGCGGTGCAGGAGATTCCGGCGCTGGCCCGCGAGCTCGGCGTGCAGGCGGTGTTCGCCAACCGCGACGACGAGCCCGACGCGCTGGAGCGCGACGCCAGGGTGTTCGGGGCGCTGGCCAATGCCGGCGTGGCCTTCCACACCTACAAGGACTCGACCGTCTTCGACAGCGACGAGGTCCTGACCCAGACCGGCCAGCCCTACACGGTGTTCACGCCCTACAAGCGGGCCTGGCTGGCGAAGGTCGATTCGTTCTTCCTCAAGCCGTACCCGGTGCGCAGCCACGCCGACGCGCTGGCGCCCTCGCCTCAGGCCTACGGAGAGCCAGTGCCCGCGCTGCGGGAGATTGGCTTCAAGAAAAGCAACCTCTCGGCGCTGGAGATTCCCACCGGCACGCGCGGCGCGGGCCTGCTGTTCGAGGACTTCTTCGAGCGTATCGACCGCTACGCCGAGGCGCGCAACTTCCCGGCGGTGCGCGGGCCCAGCTACATGGGCGTGCACCTGCGCTTCGGCACGGTGTCGATCCGGCAGCTGGCGAGCCTGGCGCACCAGCTCTCGCTGCAGGGCAATGCCGGGGCGGCGGTCTGGCTGAGCGAGCTGATCTGGCGCGAGTTCTACTTCCAGATCCTGGCGCACTTTCCGCACGTGCACACGGGCGGCGAGTCGAAGAGCTTCCGGCCCGAGTACGACCGGATCCAGTGGCACCACGGCAAGCACGCCGACCAGCTGTTCGACGCCTGGTGCGAGGGCCGCACCGGCTATCCGCTGGTGGACGCCGCCATGTTGCAAATCAACCAGAGCGGTTACATGCACAACCGCCTGCGCATGGTAGTGGCCAGCTTCCTGTGCAAGGACCTGGGGCTGGACTGGCGGCGCGGCGAGGCCTACTTCGCGCTGCACCTGAACGACTTCGAGCTGGCCTCGAACAATGGCGGCTGGCAGTGGGCCAGCTCCAGCGGCTGCGACGCGCAACCCTACTTCCGCATCTTCAACCCGGTGACGCAGAGCGAGCGCTTCGACCCCGACGGCAAGTTCATCCGGCGCTACCTGCCGCAGCTCGCGGGGCTGTCGAATGCGGCGATCCATGCGCCGTGGCTGGCATCGCCGGTGGAGCTGGAGGCGGCGGGCATCACGCTCGGCGAAACCTACCCCAAGCCGGTGGTAGATCACGCCGAGGCGCGCGAGAAGACACTGCAGCGCTACGCGGCGGCGCGCGGCACGGACCAGCCGCCGCTCAGCGGCGCGTCAGCACGATCTCCACGCCGGCGTCGGAACGGCCCTTGAGCGTGGTCGCATCGATGCGCTGGAAGGTGATGACGTTGTCACGGCACCCTGTAAGCGCCTTGCTCGACTGGAAGTGCAGCTCGTAGGCGCCGCTGTCCAGGCGCCGCCACTGCATCGGCGTCGGGATGCCGATGCAGGGGTCGCTAGTGCTCTGCAGGATGGTTCGCCAGATTCCGCCTGTGGCCTGCAACTGCAGGTCCGCATCGAACTGGCGGCCGCTCTTGATCGTGATGCGCCCCTTCCATTCGCCCTCCAGGCCTTCGCCCGCCTGCGCGGCGGCAGGTCCGGTGGCCATTGCGGTCGCCAGCGCGCCGGCGCAGGCCGCGGCACGCCACAAGCTGCGCGTCATGCGGCGCTCCCGATGCCCAGCTGGGGCTTCATCGCCTCCCACGCCACGCCATTGAGGCGGCGGGCGGTGTTGACGTTGTATCGGGCGTCGGACTTGGTTCCGCGCACCACATAGACCGCACCGCCGTACTCGCCGAAGGTGCGCAGCGACCCCACGGCGGTCGGCGGATGGCCGCCGTTGAAGACCAGCACGCGCACACCGCCCTCGGTGCGGACCTCCACCGTGCCAGTCTCGGTGGCGGCGCAGGTGTCGTAGGTGCTGGTGGCCGGATGGAAGTTGCAGGCGTAGTACTGCACCGTGCCGACACCGGTGAACGCCACGCGCAGGATGCGCGTCTGCTGTTGGTCCAGCACCCCCATGCTGGTGGTGCCCGTGCCGGCGGGCAGGCTGACGCCGGCGGCCGGGAAGGCCGCCATCAACGCCTCCAGCGAGGTGAAGCCGGTCTTCTCGTTGGGGTTGGCGAGATTGATCGAAAGGGGTTGCGTCAGGTCCACCCCCCGGCGGTGGCGCAGCTGCGATCCGGCCGGGAAGGTGGCGTCAGGGTTGGCGAAAGCCACCGACGGAACGACGCCGAAGATGCTGTTGCCGTCGGCCGCCTGCATCTCGGCCACCACCTCGGCCATCTTGCGGCCGGAGATGTCGGTGACTGCGGTGTGGCCGAAGGTGCGCGTGGTGCCCGCGCAATAGTCGCTGCGGCTCGGCGTGCCGAGGGTGGTAGTGAACGCCGCGTTCTCGTCGCAGCGCACCCAGCCGTTGGCGCCCAGCTGCATGAGGCCGTAGAGCGTGTCGTGGGTGGTCGGCGCGCCGTTGGTCAAACCTTCGCGCCGGTCGGTGAGCTTCACCTTGCCGGTGGCCGGATCGGGCACCCCGTCGGTCGGATAGGTTCGCGCGATGTAGTGGTCGGCACGCGCGAAATCCAGCCGCGCCAGCTGATCCGAGGCCACCGGCGTGATGGTGGCCGGATCGACCACGCGCAATGTCACCCCACTGTGCAGCGCGTCGGCCGTGATCAGCGCGGCGGTGAAGGCGTTGTCTTCAAAGCGGGCCGGATCGGTCACGGTCACGCCCTGGTAGTCGTACAACTGGGCTGCTTCCGGCAGCCCCAGCTGCTGCAGCACCAGCGCCTCGGCCCGCTCGAGCGACAGGCCCGCCGCCACACCGGCCTGCAGCAGCGAGGTCAGCGGATTGACCTGCGCGCGGTGTCCGGCAGGCGCGCTCATGGTGAAGGCCTTGGAGAAGGTCGGCAGCGAGGGATTGCTGCCGTCCACCTGCGCGAGCAGCGGCGCGGCGGCGAGCTCGGCCGCCTCGGCTTCGTCGGCCGGCGTGTAGCCGATGCTGTAGGCGCCGTCGTCGCCGGTCTTGGCCGCTGCAGGCTCGCTGTCGTCGCAGGTTCCGCTGCGGTTGCGGTCCACGCAGACCAGCGCTCCGGTGACCGGGCCTTGCACCATCACCTTGCCTGATACGGCGACTGGCGATGGCGACGATGGCGACGATGGCGACGATGGCGGGTTGGCGCCGCCGGGGCCGAACGGCGGCAAGCCGCCGCCCCCGCCGCCACAGGCGGACAACGCCAGCAGAAGGCCTGCGCAGGCCGAAGGAACGGCCGCTCTGGTGAATCGAATGGACATGGTCTTTTTCCTCCAGGTTGTGTCGAGTGCCAAGGTCCGACCGAAAAGCGAACCTTTGTTCTCTGCAGTGTGGGAGGACGTTCTGCACGGCGCATCGTGCAAATGCACGATGCACGGCGACCTGCAAAGCCGTAGCAGGTAACCCTCGCGTTGACACCCGGCTGAGGGGGCGCGCATCATGCAAACAAAAGATAACTAAAAGATCACGCTCGTTTCCGCCAGGGGGGAATCGCATGAATCGGAATCTCGCGCTGCAGCGCACGCTCGATGCGATCGCGCATCTGAGTGATCGGGAGCCACCGTGGACCGCTCTGTTGCAGGGCATGCAGCAGCTGATCGGCGGTGACAGCGCCACGCTGATCCTGTTCGATGGCGGCGGTGAGCTGCTGGATTTCCAGCAGCACGACGTCTCTCCGGCCACCGAACGCGCGTACACCGAGCACTACTTCGCCTACGACATCGCGGCATCACTGACCGCTGGCGCAGCGCCCGGAACCTGGTTCGACACGCAGGAGCTGTTCTCCCCCTCCCTGCTGTCGAAGGAAGCCTTCTACGTCGACTTCATGTCCCAGCACCGGATGCGGCAGCTGCTGACCTTCATCATCGAAGACAACTCCCAGCGGCGCTGCGGCTTGACTGTCCAGCGCAACATGCCGGCCGGCCACGCGCGGCGGGCGCTTGAAAGCACCACCGTGCATCGGGCCACCAGTGCGTTGCGGCAGGGGATCGCGCAGCGCGATGCGATGTCGCGCCAGTGGTTCGACACCGCCGAGTCGGCGTTCGATGGTTTCAGCGAAGCCATCTGCCTGGCCACGCCGCTGGGCACGGTGCTGCGCGCCTCGGGCCGAGCCCTGGAGCTCTTTGGCCGGGGGCACTCGCTGCGCCTGCGCGGTGGCCGGCTCTGGCATCCGCGCGCCGAGGTACAGCGCGCCTTGCGCTCGGCGCTCGCGCAAGCGCCACAGGCCCGTCAGCCGGTCCGCCTTTCCATCCCCGATGACAAGGGCGGCCTTTGCCGCCTGGAACTCGTGCCCGCCGTGCCCCAGCTCAGCCTGGGCAAGGAGTCGCTGGTCTTCATCCGCATGCACGACGACGGCATGCATTTGCTGCCAGCCGTCGACAGCCTCTGCAGCGCCTTCGGCATCACCCCCGCCGAGGCACGCGTGTTGAAGGCGCTCATGGCGGGCCAGTCGCCCAAGCAGCATGCCGGCGCACAGGGCGTGTCGGTGCACACCGTGCGCAGCCAGGTCACTTCGCTGATGGCCAAGATGGAGTGCACACGGCAGGTCGACCTCGTGCGCAAGGGCCTTTTCGCGCCATCGCCGTTGCTGGATACCGGGAGGACCGAGTGAGCCGGGACGTCGCGCTGCGCCGCGCGCTCGATGCGATCGCGCACCTGGACGATCCTCATCCGCCATGGACCGATCTGCTGCAAGGCGTGCAGCAGGTGGTAGGCGGCGACAGCGCCACCTTCATCCTGCTGGAGAACGGCAACGAACTGCTGAGCTTTCAGCAGGTCAACGTCTCGGCCGCCGCCCAGCGCGAATATGCGCAGCATTTCTGCGCACACGACATCCTGATTCCTCCGACCCTCGGCGCGCCGCCGGGAAGCTGGTTCGACACGCACGAGCTGTTCTCGTCGACTTTTCTCTCGCGCAATGCCTACTACGCCGACTTCATGTGCCGCCACGACGCGCGCCAGATGCTGGCCTGCATCGTCGACCAGGGTCCCCAGCGCCGCGGCGGCCTGACGGTGCAACGCAACACGGCCGCCTCCGCGCGCCAACTGCTGGACAGCACGCGGATCCGGCGCGTCACCCACGCGCTGTGGCAAGGATTGGTGCGGCGCGACGTGCGGGCCCGGCAGTGGCTCGGAGACGCCGAATCTGCATTCGCTGCCTTCGGCGAAGCGATCTTTCTTGCGACACCCATGGGCACGGTGCTGCGCGCTTCGGCCGGCGCGCAGGAGTTCTTCGGCACGAACCGCTCGCTGCGTCTGCGCGGCCAGCGGCTTTGGCATCCGTCGGCGCAGGCGCAGCAGGTGCTGGCAGCCGGCCTTGCACAGGCCGCGCAATCGCCTCAGTTGATCTGCCTCTCCATTCCCGGTGGACCGGCCGGCCGGGAACATCTGGAGTTGGCACGCGCCGCGCCGCAACTGAGCCTGGGTGAAGAGGTACTGGTGCTGGCACGCATCCGCTTCGGCCGTTCGCAGGAAGCACCCTCCATGAACAGTCTCTGCAGCACCTTTGGCATCACGCCCGCCGAGGCGCGCGTGCTGGCTGCACTCGTGGCGGGCCAATCACCCAAGCAGCATGCCGGCGCACAGGGCGTGTCGGTGCACACCGTGCGCAGCCAGGTCACTTCGCTGATGGCGAAGATGGACTGCACGCGGCAGGTCGACCTCGTGCGCAAGGCGCTGCTCGCGCCCTAGGCTTCGGAAGACCGGCCGCGGGGCGGGACTCAGGCCGCCGCCAATGCGGCGGGCTCGCTCGTGTACGCACGCACCAGGCGCAGCAGTTCCTCTTCCGAGTACGGCTTGCCGAGGTAGTGGTTCACGCCCAGCGTGCGCGCGTATTCGCGGTGCTTCTCGGCGATGCGCGAGGTGATCATGATGATCGGCAGGCCGGTCATCGAATCGTCGGCGCGGATGTTGCGGGCCAGGTCGAAGCCGTCCATGCGCGGCATCTCGATGTCCGACAGCACCACCGCCGGACGCTCCTGCTGCAGCCGTTCGAGCGCCTGCAGGCCATCGGCCGCGAGCGACACGCGATAGCCTTCGCGCTGCAGCAGGCGCTGCGTGACGCGGCGCACGGTGATGGAGTCGTCCACCACCAGCACCAGCGGGACCTGCGGTGCCACCGGGGCCAGCGTCGGCAGCGGCTGCTGCGGCGCGCCGTGTTCGGCCGCGGCACCGTGCGCCGGCGCTGCCAGCGCGGCGGCCTGGCGCTCGCGCGCCTGTTCGCCATGCACCGAGGCCAGCGCCACCGGGTTGTAGATCAGCGCCACCGCACCCGACGCCAGCACCGAGATGCCGGCCAGGCCAGGCAGCCGCGCGAGCTGCGGGCCGAGGTTCTTGACCACGACTTCCTGGTTGCCCAGCACTTCGTCCACGTGCAGGGCCACGCGCTGCGCCGCGCTTCGCACGACCACGATCGTGTTGTTCCTGGCCGCCGCGTGTTCGCTGCGGGTCGAGGCCTGCAGCAGCGCGCCGGCCCAGTAGAACGGCACCTGCTCGCTGCCGAACGGATGGCTGTTGTGCAGGTAGGCCGCCTCGAGGTCGGTGCCGCCCACGCGCTGCACCAGTTCCACCAGGTTCGACGGCACGCCGATCGACACTTCGCCCGCGCGCAGCATCACCACGTGCGTCACGGCGGTGGTCAACGGCAGCACCAGCTTGAAGGTGGTGCCCTGGCCGGGGTTGCTGTGCGTTTCGATGCGGCCGCCGAGCGCCGCGATCTGCGCGCGCACCACGTCCATGCCGATGCCGCGGCCGGCCAGTTCGGAGACCTGCCCTGCCGTCGAGAAGCCGGGCTTGAAGATCAGCTCGGTGGCTTCCTCGGCCGACAGTTCCTTGTCGTGTTCGAGCAGGCCGAGGACGCGGGCGCGCTCTGCGATGCGCTTGTTGTCGAGGCCAGCGCCGTCGTCGCGGAAGCTCACCGAGACGTCGTTGCCTTCGTGGTGCAGGTCGATGACGATCAGGCCGCTGGCGTCCTTGCCGGCCTTCTCGCGCACCGCCGCACTCTCGATGCCGTGCGCCACGCAGTTGCGCAGCAGGTGCTCGAAGGCGGGCGTCATGCGGTCCAGCACGCCGCGGTCCATTTCGATGGAGCCGCCGACGATGTCCAGGCGCACCTGCTTGCCGGTGTCCTTCGAGGCCTGGCGCACCACGCGGTAGAGGCGGTCGGAGATGCCCTCGAACTCCACCATTCGCGTGCGCAGCAGGCCGCGCTGCAGTTCGCGCGTCTGGCGCGCCTGCACGCTGAGGTCGTCTTCCGTGGCCTGCACCGTCTTCTGCAGCGTGCGCTGCACGGTGGCCACGTCGTTAACCGACTCGGCCATCATGCGCGTGAGTTCCTGCACGCGGGTGAAGCGGTCGAACTCGAGCGGGTCGAAGCTCTGCTGCGAATCCTTGGCCTGCGCCAGTCGGGACTGCATCTGGCTTTCGGCCTGCACTTCGATGTCGCGCAGCTGCTGTCGCAGGCGGTCCAGGTTGCCCGTGAGGTCGGACAGCGAGCCGCGCAGCTGGCCCAGCTCGGCCTCCAGGCGCGAACGCGTGATGATGACCTCGCCGGTCTGCGCGACCAGGCGGTCGAGCAGCTGGGTGCGGATGCGCACGGCCTGGCCCGTTGCGGCGCGCAGCGGCGTGAGCAGCGCGGGCGCGGGGCGCGGCTGTAGCGTCGCGGGGACGCCAGGCTGGTCTTCGAGGCTCGCCACGGGAGCGGCGATTTCGTCGTTCGCGGGCACGCCGGCTTCGGCCGCAACCTGCAGCGGCTGGGCGGCAGGCGCGGTGGCGGTGGCTGCGGCCACGATCTGGGCCAGCTCGACCTGCGTGGCGTCGTCGGCCGCACGCAATGCGTCGAAGGTGGCCTGCAGGGTGTCGAGGCGCGCCAGCAGTTTTTCGATGTCGGCGCGTACCGCTCCCTGGGAGCCCAGGATTTCGATCTCGGACTCCATGCGGTGCGCGCGCTCGCCCAGGCGCATGGCGCCGGCCAGCCGTGCGCTGCCCTTGAGCGTGTGCAGCGTGCGCAGCACCGAGGCGCGCGGAGCAGCGTCGTCGGGGTGGTGCGCCCATTGGCGCAGCGCCTCGCCGAGCTGCGGCAGCAGTTCGGCCGCCTCTTCCTCGAAGATCGGGAACAGGTCGACGTCGACCGCGTCGGCCAGGTCGATGGCGTCTTCGGAATCGTCCAGCGCCACGTCGGCGACGGATTCGGCAGCCACCACCTGGTGCAGCGGCCGGGTCTCGGCGCGCATGGCAAGTTCGGTCGGCATCGGCGAATTGGCGATGTCGCGCAGCGCCTGCAGCGTGCCTTCGGCCGGGTCGCGCAGGAAGCCGACGGCGAACTGGTGCAGCAGGCGGCGCAGCTCGTCGGCCGCGGCCACCAGCACCATGCCCTGCTCCCGCGTGCCGCTGCCCAGCATCTGCAGGTGCTGCAGCGCGGCTTCGAGCAGGCGGGCCATGCCCGACAGGCTGTGGAAGCCGACCGTGGCCGAGCTGCCGGCCAGCGAGTGGGCCAGCGCGACGGTCGAGTCGGGCAGGCGTTCGTGAGATTCGAGCGCCCATTCGCCGACGTCGGTGGCGAGCTGGCGCGACCATTCGTCGGCCTCGTTGAGGTAGACGTTGTAGAGCTGGATGCCGATGCGCAGCGGGCCGATGACCTTGACCTGGTCTTCGGCGCTCGCAGCCGCGGCTGCGATGTCTTCCGCGGCTTCTTCCTGCGGTTCGGCGGACACGACAGGCGTGGCCGCTGCAGCGACGGGCTCGGGCGCTTCGTCGGCGACCAGGATCTGGGCTTCGGCAGGCGCCACCGGCGCTTCGAAGATGGGCGCGATCACCTCGGCAACCGCCGGGGCGGGCAGTTCGGGTTCCGGTTCGGCGACCGATTGCAGCTCGGGCTCGACGACCGGTTCTTCCTCGAGCGACGGCAGCGCCGCGGCTTCGATGACTTCCGGCTCGGCGGCAGCCTGCACGGGCAGCGGCGCGGGCTCCCAATCGAGGTCGGGCAGGCCGGCGGTGGTCGGCACGGTGGCCTCGACCGCTTCGACGACTTCGATCACGGGCTCCGCTTCCGCCAGCTTCGGCTCGGCGGCCACGGGCGTCTGCGCGGGCGAGAGGAAATCGAACTCCTCGCCGCTCGGCAGGGCTGTCAGCGCCGCGGGCTCGGTGGTCTGCTTCGACTCGAAGTCGATGAAATCGGTCGACGCGAAATCGTCGTCGGTCTCGGGCGCGGCGGGCGCGGCCGGCGCAGCGGGCTCCTGCCACGCCACGGTTTCGAGCGGCGCTTCGGGCGCCGCAGCGGGTGCGGGCGCAGGTACTTCCGGGGCCAGCGACAGATCGGGCAGATCCGGCAGCTGCAGCGGCGGCAACTCCGCCGCCACCGGCGCCGGAACCTCGAGAAGGGGTGCGGGCGCGGTCACGGGTTCTTCGGCTGCGATGTGGCGCGCGGCGACCGCCAGGGCCTCGGCGTCGGCCATGCGCACCGGCGGGGGCACGGGCTCGCCAGCCAGCAGCGCGTTGGCCACGCGGCTGAACTGCGTGGACTGCCAGCCGTGCGCGGAACCCGAAGCGATGGCTTCGACCCATTGGCCGAATTCCTTCAGCGTGCGCTCGGTGCCCGACAGCAGTTCCGGCGTAGCGGCCCGTTGGTCGGCCAGCCAGGTGTTGAGCACCTGTTCGAGCGACCAGGCGGCATCGCCGAAGTCGGTGAGACCGACCATGCGCGAGCTGCCCTTGAGCGTGTGGAAGGCGCGCCGCAGGATCGTGAGTTCTTCGGTGTCGTCCGGGTAGATGGCGAGTTCGGCGATGGCGGCCAGGCCGTTCTCCACCACTTCGCGGGCTTCGTCGAGGAAGATGTTCTGCAGGTCGTCTTCTTCGAGCTCGGTGACTTCGGTGTCGGGCAGCGCGCTCGGGCCGGTGATCTTGTTCGTCCAGCTGTCGGCCTTGTTGCTGAATTCCTCGATCGGCGAGACCTTGGCCTTGCGGTTAGGCGTGGCCAGTGCGGCAAGCTTCGAGGCGATCTGGGCGTCGACTTCCTCGATGCTGAGCACGGCTTCGGCGGCCGGAGCCTGGCTCGGGGCGGCGGCCGTGCTGTCGGTGGCCTGGCGGCCCATCAGCGGCTTGAGTTCGCCGGCTTCGGCGTCGAACACGAACAGGCGCTTGGCCAGCGCGGGCTGGTAGCCCAGCATGTCGATCAGGAAGCCGAGCGCGCCGAGGTTGTTGCCCAGCGCGTCGAAGCCGGCCATTTCCTCGGCCGGCGAGGTGCTGACGAGCATCGCCTCGACGTCGTCGCGCATGCGCTGCACGGTGAGCGCGGCCTGGTCGAGGCCGAGCACGGAGAACACGCCGCGCATCTGCAGGAGCTGCGTCGGCACGGTGCGCAGCAGGCCTTTTTCGGCCGGGCGGCGGAAATACTGGTCGAGCGATTTCTCGAGCTCGCTCAGGTGGCTGCGCAGCTCGTCGACCACGGTGCCCATGGTCTGGCGGTCGCTCACGCGGCGGTAGAGGTCTTCCATCCACGGCTCGAGCGGCTCGGAATGGCCGCCCGCGCGCACGCGTTCGATGCGCCCCGCCAGCTGCAGCGTGCGGGCCGTGAGCTGCGGATCGCTCGGGTCGAGGTCTTCGAGCGCGGCTTCCAGGTACAGCACCGAGGTGGCGACTTCCATCGCGAGTTCGGTACCGGGCGCCTGGCCTGTGCGCACGGAGGCTTCGACCGCGTGGGTCAGGGCCAGCACCATCGGCAGGCTCGGCGGATGCAGCTTCTGCAGCGATTCGCCGAGCTGCGCGAAGGTGTCGGCCACCTGGCGCGTGCGGGTGATGTCGCCGCCCGAGAGCGCCGACCACATTTCCTTGGCGGTCTCGATGCGCTTGCGGGCTTGTTGCAGCACCAGCGGATCGAAGCGACCGAACTGCTCGACGGTGTAGTCGACGCGCGGCTCGCTGGCGATGCCCCAGGCATTGCGCACGGTGCGCAGCGTGGCGGCGTCGTCGCTGCCGGTGGGCACGGCCTGGGCGCAGAAGAACAGCAGGTCCTGGCCGAGGCGGTCGGACACGAGGCTGTCGCCGCGCGCGAGCGTGGCGTACTGCAGCAGCACGCGCGAGGCGGCGCGCTTGACGTAGGCGTCGGGCGCGATCAGGCCGGTGGCCAGGGCTTCGAAGAAGCCGGCGGCCAGGGTCCAGAAGCTGGCGACGCGGGGCAGCAGCGCGCCGCGTCCGAGTCCCAGGCACAGCGCATGCAGCCGGCGCGCGGCGTGCACGTCGCCGGTCTTGACCAGCTGCAGCACTTCGCGGTCGAGCCGCGAACGCACGGCCGGGTCGTAGGCCACGGCGGCCTGCGTGAGGGCGGGCTTGATCTCGACCCAGCGCCACGCGGTGCTCCACAGGTCGGCGGGGTGCACGCGCTCGTTGCCGACCAGTTCCAGCACGTCGCGGTACTGGGGAAACAGCGCCACCGACGACACGGGCTTGCCAGCCAGCAAGGCGTTCAGGAAGTCGACGACGGCGAAGCCGGCACGCTCGATCTTGAGCACTGCGGCATCGGTGCAGCGCTGCGGTTCGGCAATGAAGCCCTGCACCGCGAACTCGATGGCGCCAAGCACCAGAGCGGGCGAGGGATGTCCCACCATCTGGAGGGCGCCAACGGCCTGGTGCAGTTGCTGGCGGGCCATCTGCAGCGGGCCGCTCTCGGGCTCGGCCGCAGCAGCGTCCACGTCGCGAACGATGCGCCGCAGCGACTTGCCTACACCGTCAAGGGATTTCTGAATTTCTCCCAGCACCCAGGCCAGCGGCCCGAGGTCTTCGGTGGCCGGCATGTTGCCGGCGGGGGGGGCCGTGGCAGGGGTTTGAATCGACACGTTGGGTGCTCGCCGTTCTTATCTATCGGGGTCAGGCAATCTTGAAACGGGCCACCGAACGGCGCAGTTCTTCGGCCATCTGCGACAGCTCGCGCACCTGCTGGGCGGTGGTGCGCGTGCCTTCGCCGGTCTGTTCCGTCACGGCAAAAATGTGCTGGATGTTCGCGGCCACCACGTTGGCCGAATCGGCTTCGCGGGAGGCGGATTGCGAAATCTGCTCAATGAGGTCGGCAAGACGGCGCGACACGCGGTCGATCTCGGACAGCGCGGTACCCGCGTTGTCGGACAGCTTCGCCCCTTCGACCACACCCTGCGTGGAACGCTCCATGGCGCCCACCGCATCCTGCGTGTCGGTCTGAATCGCCTTCACCAGCGCCGAAATCTGACGCGTGGCGTCTGCGGAGCGTTCGGCCAGTCGCTGAACTTCTTCCGCCACCACCGAGAAGCCTCGGCCGGCTTCACCGGCGGATGCGGCCTGGATGGCTGCGTTCAGCGCCAGCACGTTCGTCTGTTCGGTAATGTCCGAGATCAGCTCGGTGATTTCGCCAATCTCCTGCGACGACTCGCCCAGGCGCTTGATCCGCTTGGAGGTTTCCTGGATCTGGTCGCGGATGGAGTTCATACCGCCAATGGCGTTCTGCACGGCCTGCAGGCCCGAGGACGCGGCTTGCAGCGACTGGCGCGCCACCGTGGCGGACTCTTGCGCCTGCGTGGACACGCCGTTGATTCGCTCGGCCATGGTCAGCACCGACTGGCCGGTTTCGCGAATTTCGCGCAGCTGTTCGGTCGAGGCGGCCAGCAGTTCGGTCGAGGTGCTTTCCACCTGCGACGTCGTCTGCGCCACGCGGGTCGCCGTGTTCTGCACGTTGCCCACCAGCAAGCGCAGTTCTTCCACCGTGTAGTTCACCGAGTCGGCGATGGCGCCGGTGATGTCCTCGGTCACGGTGGCTTCCTGCGTCAGGTCGCCTTCGGCCACTGTCTGCAGTTCGTTCATCAGGCGAAGAATGGCGGCCTGGTTGGCGTTGTTGATGCGGCCCACCTCTTCGGAGGACTGCTCGGCAGCCAGACGTTCGCGCTCGGCGTTGGCGGCACGTTCACGGCCTTCGCGCACCTGCACGAAACCGATGGCACCGGCGAGGGCCAGGGCGGCCAGCGACAGCACGAACAGCAGCACGATCGTTCCGGCGCCGAGGCCGGTGCGTGCGGAGAGCTTGTCCTGCAGGTCGCCGAGCGACTTACGCAGCGGCTCGCTGTCGGTCAGGATCGAAGCCTGCGCTTCGCGCGCCGCCACCAGGCCCTGCAGGTTGCCCAGAATGGCGGAAGCTTGCGTGCGCATCTGCTCGTAGGTCTTCAGGATGGCTTCGAGCTGCTGGCGCGTCTGCGGGTCTTTCGAGCCGGGGAAGCGCTGCTGCGCATTGCCGTCGAGCAGGCCGCGGGTGGTTTCCTGGAAGGTGTTCAGGTCCTTGCCGAGCAGGAACACGGCGTCGGGGTTCACACCCTCGACCGTGAAGAACTCGTTGGTCGACTTGCCGATGCGCTGCGTCAGCATCACGAGCTGGCCGGCGGCCGAGATCTCGGGCAGCGTGGCGTTCTGCTGCATCTTCAGCGACGCGACGGTTTCCGTCATTTCGAGCAGCGTGGACGACTGCTGGTTGATGTCGCGCAAGGCGGCACCCACCTGCGTCAGGATCTGGCGCTGGGCCAGCACGGCCTTGGCGCTGGCATCGGCACGAGTGACGAGGGGATTGATCTTGTTCATCTCCTCGTCGTACTGGTTGCCCACTCGCTCCAGGTGCAACGAGTCGTCGCCGTTGGTCAGACCCGCGACGCGGCGCGAGAGGTCGTCGGCGCTGTCCTTCACTTCGACGAACGCCGAGGCGCTGCCGACGAGGGCCTGCGAGATCGACTTGGCAAGGCGCTGCGACTGCATCAGCGACTGGCCGGTGGCAGCCACCTGCTGCGCCAGGCGGTCCGCGCGAAGAATGGCGGAGCCGGCCACCAGCAACAGCAACAGCACCGCGACGGCCAGCATGATGGCCAGGATACGCTGCTGCCGCGCCGGATTGGAGCCCGCGCGGCCGCCGGTGGTGTCGGGCACCGCTTCGGCAGCCGCAGCGCCCGGCTCGTTGGCGGCGTCGCCCGACAGGTCGAGGTCGCTAAAGCCGGTGTCCGCGGGCGCGGCCCCCTTCTTGGCGAGGCGCACGGTTTTCTCGTCCGGGACCTGGACGGTGTCTACGTCGTCGATAGACAACGTGGAACCGGAGCCATCGACGCGGGCATTGTCGTTCCCGTTGGTCACGGGCAGTAATTTCTTGAACTTGTCGGCGATCGAGCTCACGGTCGGTCCTTCAGATAGTTTCCGGTACGGCGTGCGGGGGCACTACGCACCAATGCTCAAAAACTGGGGTTGCTGGGAAAGCGCCTGCAGGTTGACTTCCTGCCAGCGTTCTCCCGCCGCGTCGGTAAACAGATGCCCATGCCAGGCAGGTGCTTCTGCGCCAGGAGGCTCGGAGGCCGTGAAGGCCTCCGCACCCCGCAACCCCGCCAGTCGATCGACCAGCAAAGCGCAGTTGACTTCGAGCAGCTCGTTGAAAGCAACGAGCCGCGACTGGATGCGGGCCGCCTCGGTGGCGGCCAGCGCGCCCGGAACGCCGGTGGCGAATGCCGACAGCTGCACGACGCCATAGAGGCCGCCGCGCAGGTTGGCAACGCCGAGGAACCACGGCTCCGTGTAGGGCACGGGCTGTGGCGGCGTCCAGGGAAAGATTTCGCCGGCGTGTCCCAGCGGGAAGAGGTATTTGCCCTCGCCCGCCTCGACCGCCAGCCACGTGGCGGCCACGCCCGTCGTGCGAGCCGCCTGCAGGCGGCTCGCCAGCCGGGACTGGAAGGCTCTCAGAGCGTCGCGATTCGCCATGGGTTCAGCAGACTTCCGCTCAGGCCAGCGCGCTGATCTTGGACATCAGGTCGGTCGCGTTGACCGGCTTCACGATGTAGTCGCGCGCGCCCTGGCGCATGCCCCAGACGCGATCGGTTTCCTGGTTCTTGCTGGTGCACAGGATGATCGGGATGGCTGCGTACTTCGGGTCGCGGGCGATGGCGCGCGTGAGCTGGAAGCCGTTCTGGCCGGGCATCACGACGTCCATGAGGATCAGGTCGGGCTGCTCTTCCTCCAGGCGACGCATGGCGTCGTCGGCGTTTTCGGCCGTCTTGACGGCAAAGCCGTTCTTCTGGAGGAGGTCGGTCAGGAACATCAGTTCCGTCTTGGAGTCGTCGACGACGAGGATTTTTCGAATGGGCATTACTGCGCTTCCTGTTGAACGATGCCAAACTGCTGCACGGCCTGCAGCAGCTGGTCTTTGGTGAAAGGCTTGGTCAGGTAGTCTTGCGAACCGACCATGCGGCCGCGTGCCTTGTCGAAGACACCGTCTTTCGAAGACAGCATGACGACCGGAACGTTGGAAAAATTGGCGTTGCGCTTGATGATGGCGCAGGTCTGGTAACCGTCGAGCCGCGGCATCAGGATGTCGCAGAAAATCAGATGCGGCTTGTGGTCATTGACCTTGGAGAGCGCGTCGAAGCCGTCCTCCGCGAGAAGAACCTCATGCCCACCCTGCTTCAAAAAAATCTCGGCACTGCGCCGGATGGTGTTGCTGTCGTCGATGACAAGCACCTTGTAACCTGATCCATTCGGGCCCATTGCAAACGCTCCTGCTCATGAGACTTGGAAGCCCGCCGCGCCGAACACCGACGCAGACCGCGTAGCTCTATCTATGCCATGCTTTCAGATTTCAACCATTTCGAAGTCTTCCTTGCGCGCACCGCACTCAGGACAGGTCCAGTTCATCGGCACATCGGCCCAGGCCGTGCCTGCCGCGAT
>Ga0209257_1000247_pt1 | contig 125419 bp, 115 predicted proteins | sample AraplaCvi_mCL_r2_FD_184277 | JGI IMG/M metagenome (GOLD analysis project Ga0209257, IMG submission 184277) | Arabidopsis root microbial communities from North Carolina, USA - plate scrape MF_Cvi_mCL_r2 (SPAdes) (version 2) | ecosystem: Host-associated > Plants > Roots > Endosphere | place... | reverse complement strand
ACCGCGACCTGCCGAAACTGGCGGCGATGATCGGCGGGGTGAAGGCCCTGGGCCTGGAGACCTGCGCCACCCTGGGCATGCTGACCGCCGACCAGGCCCGGCAGCTGAAGGACGCGGGCCTGGACTACTACAACCACAACCTCGACACCGGTCCGGACTACTACAAGGACGTGGTCACCACCCGCACCTACCAGGAGCGGCTGGACACCCTGGCCCATGTCCGCGACGCGGGCATGAGCACCTGCTGCGGCGGCATCGTCGGCATGGGCGAGCAGCGCCGCGACCGCGCCGGCCTGCTGCACCAGCTGGCCACCCTGCCGGCCCATCCCGACAGCCTGCCGATCAACGGCCTGGTGCCGGTCAGCGGCACACCGCTTGGGGACAAGGTGCTGGCCGACGGGGCCACGGCCATCGACGCCATCGAGTTCGTGCGCACCATCGCCGTGGCCCGCATCGTCTGCCCCAAGTCGATGGTCCGCCTGTCGGCCGGCCGCGACGAGATGAGCCGCGAGCTCCAGGCCCTGTGCTTCCTGGCCGGCGCCAACTCCATCTTCGTCGGCGGCAAGCTCCTGACCACCCCCCTGCCCGGCCAGGACGAGGACAGCGCCCTGTTCCAGGCCCTGGACCTGCGGCCGATGGGGCAGAAGGCTCCCGCGCCGGAAGCGGTGGCGGCCGAGTAGGGTCTTCGGGCCGCCCGCCCCCTCCGGCCCTTCGGGCCACCTCCCCCAGAGGGGGAGGATCTACGCTGTACAAGCTGCTCCCCCTCTGGGGGAGCTGTCGGCGAAGCCGACTGAGGGGGCTGTGCGGCCGCCGCCTCTCGTTCCTCGCGGTCACATCGCCGAAATGCCGCCGTCCAGCTTCAGCTCGGCGCCGGTCATGAACTTGCTCTCGTCGCTGGCCAGGTAGAGCACGGCATTGGCGATGTCGTCGGGTTCGCCGATATGGCCCAGCGGGATCTGCCGACCCAGCTTGGCGTGGGCCTCTTCCCTGCCCAGGCGCTGGCTCAGCGGGTCGAGGATCGGCGTGTCGATGAAGGTCGGGTGAATGGAGTTGGAGCGGATATCCAGCCCCATCTTGGCGCAGTAGAGGGCGATGTTCTTGCTCAGCAGCCAAACCCCGGCCTTGGAGGCGTTGTAGGCCGGCGAATTGTGGTTGGCGATCAGGCCGGCGATCGAGCTGATGTTGATGATCGAGCCCGGCTGATGGGCGCGCATGTATTTCAGGGCGTGCTTGGCCCCCAGGAAGACGCTGTCGACATTGATCGCCATGATCTTCTTCCAGAGGTCGAACTCCATCTGCTCCAGCGGCTTGTCGCCGGCGACGCCGGCGTTGTTGAGCAGCACCGAGATCCCGCCCATGGCCGCGTCGGCCTTCTCCAGCGCCGCGATCCACTGGTCTTCCTGGGTGACGTCCAGCGCGAAGGCGAAGGCCGTGCCCGCGCCGTGGGCGGCGTTGATCTCGTCCGCCACCGCCTGGGCCCCGGCGAAGTTGATGTCGGCCAAGCTGACCTTGGCGCCTTCCCGCGCCAGCCGCCGGGCGGCCGCGGCGCCCAGGCCCTGGGCCCCGCCGGTGATGAAGGCCTTCTTGCCGGCGACCCGGCCCGTGCTCTGCGCCATCCGCGGCGTCCTCCCGATTATAATTCAAACGATAGTTTGAACTGGAAGCGGGGCGGGTGGAAGGGGGAAAGGACGCGGAGACTCAGCCCGCCGCCGAATCCATGAACCGCGCCATGGTCACATCCAGCTCGCTGACCCCGTCGGCGTCGTGGGTGGTCAGCACCACCTCGACCCGGTTGTAGACGTTGAACCACTCCGGATGGTGGTCCAGCTTGTCGGCCATCAGGGCCACGCGGGTCATGAAGCCGAAGGCGGCATTGAAGTCGGCGAACCGGAAGGTCTTGCCGATGGCGTCCTTGCCGGACACGGCGGCCCAGCCTTCCAGCTGAGCGAGGGCGGCGGCGGCGCCGATCTTGGCGGGACGGGACATGGCGGCTCCTGCGCGGATTCCAGAAGGGAGGGTTTCCTCCACTCAGAACGCCAAACCGGTGGCCGCCGCAAGGTCCTCCAACGCCTGGTCCTCGGTCTCGACCTTGATGGCGGTCATGCCCAGGGCGGCGGCCGGCTTGCAGTTGACCCCCAGGTCGTCGAGATAGACGCACCGCTCGGGCGCCACGGCCAGTAGGTCGCACATCATCCGGTAGATGCGCGGATCGGGCTTGCGCACCCCGGCCTTGGAGCTTTCGATCACCGCGTCGAACCGGGCGAAGATCGCGGCGACGGCCTGGGCCTTTTCCGCCGAGCCGGCCATGCCGGTCCCGTGCCCGGTCGCGACATTGTTGGTGATGCAGCCGACCTTGAACCGCGCCTTGCACGCCTCCAGCGCCGCCACGACCCGGGGCCGCACGTCGCCCGACAGCAGAGGCAGCACCTCGGCCCCGCGCAGCGGATGACCCAGGCGCGTCGCCTCCTCCAGGAACATCGCGTCGAAGGTCGCCGCGTCGATCGCGTTGCGCTCGAACAGCGCCCAGGCGTTGGCGTCGGGGTCGACGGCGTTGACGCGGCGAATGAAGTCCTGGGGCAGGCCGCGTTCGACCTCGAACCGCCGAAAGGCCGCGAACGGCGAGGTGGTGAACACCCCGCCGAAGTCCCAGATCACCGCCTCGACCGCCATGCGCGCCTCAAACATCTGTTTGACATCAGGCTAGGCGGACGGCGCGGCCGTGGCAATCCGGTGAGGAATCTTCATGGTCGCGCTCGCCTGGAAGACGAAAACGGGCGAAACCGGATCGGGGCTCTGGTTTGTTAACCTTCTGGAGTGTTCGCCATGATCCGCCGCCTGCTCCCGTCGCTCGTGCTCGCCGTCGCCGTCTGCGCCGTGGGAACGGCCGCCTTCGGCCAGGCTTGGCCGGGCGAGTGCGTCACGCGGCGGGTCACCGGCCCCGGCGGCGCCTATCGCTGGGACCGGGTCGAGTGCGAGGCCCATGCCGGCATGAGCGACTTCGACCGCTGGGGCGACGACCGCCGGCCGCTGGACGTGGTGGCCGGCCCGCCGCCCTACGGTCCGGCCTGGGACGGTCCGCTGCGGGGCGATCGCTATGGCGGCTGGCGTCCGGCGCCCGCCTTTCCGCCCTATGAGGCCGGCATCTACGACGAGGGTCCCTACCCCGCGCCCTATCCGACCTACCGCGTCGCCGGTCGCGACGCCGACGGTTTCCTGGTCTGGCCGGGCAAGCTGCCCTGACGATCCGCCCCTGACATCCCGCCCCTGACGATCCCTGGCTTGGCCCGAAGGTTGCGTACGGCCAAGCCGCACGCTTCAATCCGGGACGGGGGATTTTCATCATGCGCACGCGGGGCAAACCGCTTTTCACGACCCACGAGATCGTGGCGATCATCGTCTTTGTGCTGGCGGCGAGCGGCATCGGCGTGGTGAGGCTGATCCACTAGGCTTTCGCGGCGACCGACCGATCTCGGAACACAAGGACCCCGCCCGCGCGTTGTGAACGGGTAGGAGGTTCCGCCCTGACGACGCTCGCCCCCAATCCGCCGCCCAGCCTGACCGCGCGCCTGCGCGGCCTGCCGCCGCGCGCGCGCTGGGGGATGATCGGCGCGATCCTGCTGACGGCGGCGATCGTCGTCTTCCTGGTGATCTTCGACTGGAACTGGTTTCGCGACCCCGTGGGGCGATTCGCCTCGGCGCGGCTGAACCGCGAGGTGGTGATCACCGGCGACCTGCGCGTCCACCCCTGGTCGCTGTCGCCCAAGGCCGAGGCCCTGGGCGTCCGCATCGCCCAGCCCGACTGGGCGGCCAAGGCCGACCCCAAGGGCTCGCCCGCCGGGACGCCGATGGCCAAGGTCGACCGCATCGCGGTGCAGATCAAGCTGCTGCCCCTGCTGAAGGGCGAGGTGATCCTGCCGCTGCTGGCTGTCGATCGCCCCGACGTGCGCCTGCTGCGCGAGGCCTCAGGCCGCGCCAACTGGACGTTCGGCGATCCCAACGCCCCCCGCAAGCCGCTGGACCTGCCCGCCATCCAGCACTTCATCATCAATGACGGCCAGCTGCGCTACGAGGACCAGCAGCGCGACATCCTCTTCCTGGGCACGGTCAGCTCCAACGAGCAGGCCAGCGGCGACGGGCGCGGCAAGTTCGTGCTGGAGGGCAAGGGCCAGCTGAACCACTCGCCGTTCACCGCCCTGGTCACCGGCGGCCCGCTGCTGAACATCTCGCCCAACCGTCCCTATCCGTTCGACGCGCGGGTCGACGCCGGCTCGACCCATGTCACGGCCAAGGGCGATATCACCAAGCCGTTCAACCTGGGCCTGTTCAAGACCCAGCTGACCGTCTCGGGCGCGGACCTGAACCGCCTCTACGCCCTGACCGGCCTGGCCCTGCCCAACACCCCGCCCTACCGGATCAGCGGCCGCCTGACCCGCAAGGGCGAACGTTTCGACTTCAATGGGCTGAGCGGCCGGGTGGGCGACAGCGACGTCTCGGGCGACCTGTTCGTGCTGATGGGCCGCGAGCGGCCCTATCTGGAGGCCGACCTGCGGTCGCGGCGGCTGGACTTCGACGACCTGGGCAGCCTGGTCGGCGCGGCGCCGGCCACGGGCCGCGGCGAAACCGCCTCGGCCGGCCAGAAGGTCGAGGCCGCCCAGCGCGACGCCACCCGCCGCCTGCTGCCCGACGCCACCCTGCAGGTCGAGCGGGTCAAGGCCATGGACGCCAAGGTCAAGTACCGCGCCCTGACGGTCAACGCGCCCAACCTGCCGCTCCAGAAGGTCCGGATGGACCTGACGCTGGACAAGGGCGTGCTGACCCTGGATCCGCTGGCCTTCACCTTCTCGCGCGGCGACCTGGCCGGAAAGGTGCGGCTGGACGCCAATCCCAAGGTTCCGCGCACCGACCTCGACATGCGCCTGACCAACGCCAAGCTCGAGGACTTCATCCCGATCCGGAACGGCGGCAAGCCGGCCATCGAGGGCGGGGTGATGGCGCGAGCCAAGCTGACCGGCTACGGCAATTCGGTGCACCGCGCCGCCTCGTCGGCCAACGGCCAGGTGACGGTGGTGTCGCCCCGGGGCGAGATCCGCCAGGCCTTCGCCGAGCTGCTGGGGGTCAACGCCTCCAAGGGCCTGCTGCTGCTCCTGAGCAAGGACAATCGCGAGACCAGCGTCCGTTGCGCCGTGGCCGACTTCAGCGTCAGGGACGGGGTCATGACCGCCAACCAGATCGTGGCCGACACCGGCGTGGTGCTGGCCAAGGGCAAGGGGACCGTCGATCTCCAGAACGAGCGACTGGACCTGAAGATCGAGGGCGACAGCAAGAAGCCGCGCCTGGTGCGGCTGTTCATCCCGATCACCATCAAGGGCCCGCTCATGACCCCGAAGGTCGGGCTGGAGCCCGGCGCCGCGGTGGCCCAGGGCGGCCTCGCCGCGGCCTTGGGCGCCCTGGTCTCGCCCCTGGCCGCCATCCTGCCGTTCGTCACCGGCGGCGAGGCCAAGGACGCCGACTGCGCCAGCCTGGTCGCCGAAGCCCGCCGCGACGGCGCCCCGGTCAAGGTGGCCCAGACCACGCCGGCCAAGATCAAGAAGAAGTAGGAAAGCGGCGGCGGCCGCCGCGTCTCCGGCCCTGGGGGATGACGAGCGCCCGAAATGCGCTAAGCTCCCTTCCGTCCGAAACCCCGTGTGGTTCATGTCTCTGATTGTGTTCGAGGTCCGGGCCTAAGGCTCCGAACCTCCCGTTCGACAGCTGATCAGGCCCCGCTCCGTCCGCGTGTCCCGCCCGGACGTGACTTCGTCACGTCCAAATCTTTGAGGGCGAGCCTCCGAAGGAGGCTCTGGCGCGCGTTCCCACGCCTCGATCCTCGGACCCCTTCCTTGAACATCTCCAAACCGCAGCAACGCACGCTGCACGCGCTGGCGCAGGGCGCCCGCATCGAACTCCTGCGCGACGACCGCAGCCGCATCGTCGGCGCCGACTGCATCACCGGCGAGGGCTGGCGCCTGAGCGACTGCACCCTGGCGGTCTTCAAGGCGCTCAAGCGGCGGCGCTTCATCGCCAGCTCCGGCGGCGGTCCCTACCGCATCACGCGCGAAGGGGCGGCGAACCTGCGGGCGCAGGCCGACAACCGGGTGACCGCGCGGGGCTGGTAGCCAGACCGTCGCGATCAGGCCCGCCGGAAGAAGAAGACGCGAGCGGCGCCATAGTCGCGCGCGTCGAGCCGCTCGAAGCCGACCAGGGCGGGGTCGGGCTCGTCGCGGCCGCGCTCGAACACCACGACGGCGCCCGGAGCCAGCCAGTCGCCGGCGACCAGCTGGGCCAGGGCCTTCTCGCCCAGCCCCCTGGCGTAGGGCGGGTCGAGGAAGGCGATGTCGAACGGCGCGCCGACGCTGCCGGGGCGCGGGCCCGGATCCGTGGCGTCGCGCCGGTGCACGCGGGCCTGGCCGAACAGGCCGAAGGCCTCCATGTTCTCGCGGATCGCGCCGCGCGCGGCGTCGTCGGTCTCGACGAACAGGCAGAAGACCGCCCCACGCGACATCGCCTCCAGGCCCAGGGCTCCCGAGCCGGCGAACAGATCGATCACGCGGGCGCCGTACAGGTCGGGCGCCCAGGCGGCGTGCTCGAGGATGTTGAACACCGCCTGCCGGGCCCGGTCGGAGGTGGGGCGTGTGGTGTCGCCCGCCGGGGTGGCGATGGCCTTGCCGCGATGCCGGCCCGAGACGATGCGCACGCTCAGGCTTCCGCCGTCTGGACGGCCGCGGTCGCGGCCTTGCGGGCCATCAGGCGGTTGACGACCGAAAGGCCGACGACGACCAGGGCGATGCCCAGCCAGCCCCATGGCGTATGGGTGATGATGCTGACGAAGGTCAGGCTGCACATCAGTCCGGGCAACAGGGCCACGCGCAGCAGCACGTAGACCTTCTCGAGCGCCGGCATGGGTTCCGACAGGCCCCCGAAGAAGGCGGCGTAACCCCAGGCCACGGCGTGGGCCAGGCCGATGGCGGTCACCAGACTCACATAGACGAACACCGACGCCGTGTTGCCATTCTCCCAAAGCAGTTCGGTGCCCAGCGGCAGCAGCGCCAGCAGGCCCAGCATCACCAGGTTGAACCCGTCCAGCACGCCGTCTGCCCGGCGCAGGCGCGAATAGGTGCGGCGATGGCTGACCCAGTAGATGCCGACGACGGCGAAGCTGACGACATAGGCCATCAGCTTGTGCTGCATCTGGCCGAACAGGTCCGCCACGCCGTGCCAGTGCTCGGGTGGATGGATCTCGATCGCCAGCAGGGTGATGGCGATCGCGAACACCGCGTCCGAGAACAGGATCAGGCGATGAAGGTGCTGTGCTTCCTTGTGGGTGTTGTCGGTCATGCGCGCCCCGCTTTGCCCCGGCCGTTTTTCGCCCTGATGTGTGCCGCGCGCCGGCTGTCGCGGCAAGTCGCGTGTCGCGCCGCTTGCGTCCCGCGCGCCGAACGCCTAGCGATGAAGCCGGGCCAGGATCTAAAACAGTGGTGCTAGCAGAGCTTCGACGGTCGCCGTTCCTGGACGACCTGACGCCGGCCGACCGGCGCGTGGTTCCGCTGCTGCTGACCCTGCTGGTCGGCGTGGTCGCCGCCCTGCTGGCCGCCGTGATCTGCGGCATCGCCGTATTCGTGGCCTTCGCGATCACCGGCGGCGGGGTCGAGTCGGCCGAACGGCTGATGGCGATGATCAGCCTGGGCGAGGCCCCGACGGGCCTGACCCAGATCACGTTCGTGATCAGCCTGCTGGCCTTCGTCAACGGCGGCATGGCCCTGGCCTTCGTCGGGGTCGCCGCCCTGCTGCATCATCGCCGGCTGTCGTCCTATTTCACCGCCGTGGCGGCCTTCCGCTGGCGGCTGCTGCTGCTGGGCCTGGGCCTGTTCGCCCTGACGATCGGGCCGCTGCTGCTGGCCTCGGCGGCGCTGGATCCCAAGGCGCACGGCGCGCCGTTGCTGGCCGTCAGCCCGGACCTGGCCGGCCGGCTGGCCTATGCGGTCGCGGTCGTGGTCCTGCTGCTGATCGCCGCCGCCGCCGAGGAGCTGGTCTTCCGGGGCTGGCTGATCAAGATCGTCGGCGCCTGGTTCCCCGACCCGCGCGTGGTGCTGGTGCTGAGCGGCCTGCTGTTCTCGGCGATCCACTTCGATCCCAATCTCGACGCCTTCCTGGTGCGGCTGGCCATGGGCGTGGGCCTGGCCTGGATGACCTTGCGGCTGGGCGGGATCGAGTTCGCCGTCGGGGCCCACGCGGCCAACAACATCCTGATCCTGCTGTTCATCCAGCCGATGTCGCTGAAGCCCGACCCGCCGCACGGCTTCCCGCCCGAGACCCTGGTCATCGCGCCGCTGATGCTGGCCGGCTATGTCGCCCTGGCCGAGATCGTGGCCCGCTGGGCGCCGCTGCGCCGCTGGACGCGGCTGGCGGCGACCTGACTCTCAGGACCACCGCAGCGGCGGCGCCTGGTCCTTGAGGGCCAGCAGGGCCGCCCGCAGCCGGGCCATGAAGGCGGTCCGTTCCCCTTCCCATCCCAGCGGCTCGCCGACCAGCACCGCGCAGTTCAGCGGCGCGGGGATGGCCTCGCCCTTGGGCAGGACGCGGCCCGCGCCCTGGATCCAGACCGGCGTCACGGGGGCCTCGGGGAAGGCTTCGGCCAGGCGCGCCACGCCGCCCTTCAGCCGGCCCAGTTGATCGCCGTCGCCCCGAGTGCCTTCGGGAAACACCACGACGATGTCGCCGGCCGCCAGCGCCGCGCGGGCCGGCGCCAGGACGTCCTCTCCCGAGCCCGCCTTCAGTCGGGCCACCGGCACGATGCCGATCACATGCCGCGAGAACCAGCCGATCACCGGGTCGCGCAGGAAATAGTCGGCGGCCGCCACCGGCCGCACCCGGGCCACGGCGCGGGACGGGAAGATGGCCAGCAGCAGCAGGGTGTCGACATGGCTGGAATGGTTGGCCGCGACGATGGCCGGTCCCTTCAGCGGCAGGCGCTCGCGGCCGGTGACGTCGGCCCCGGTCAGGAACAGGGCCAGGGGCCGGGCCACCAGCACCAGTAGCAGGAAGCGCAGCCAGCCCACGGTCAGAACTTGCCGAGCGCGAACAGCGCCAGCAGGTGGAAATAGAGCGGGGCGGTGAAGGTCAGGCTGTCGGCGCGGTCCAGCACCCCGCCGTGGCCGGGAATGGCGTGCGAGGTGTCCTTGACCCCGATGTCGCGCTTGACCGCGCTCATGGTCACGTCGCCGGCGAAGCCCGCCAGCGGCAGGGCGACGGCGACCACCAGCAGGCCGTGGCCGGCCAGGGGCGTGAACACCGGCCCGGCGAACCCGATCAGCAGGCCCGTCGCCAGCCAGCCGCCCAGGAAACCCTCCCAGGTCTTGTTGGGGCTGACGGTGGGCGCGATCTTGCGGCGGCCCAGCAGCTTGCCGAACACGTACTGGGCCACGTCGTTGAACTCGGTGACCAGCAGCAGGAAGAACACCAGCCCCGCCGCCCCGGCCGGCAGGCGGTCGCTGTCGGGCGTCCGCATTAGGAAGGCCGCGAAGCCGAGGTTGTAGACGCAGGTGACCAGGCCCCAGTGGAAGGTGGCGGCCGTCGTCAGGAAGCCCCGCGTCTGGCCCAGCATGGCCATCAGGAACGGCAGCCCCAGAAACGCCCAGACCGGGATGAACACCAGGTAGAACATGTACTTGTCGGCGGCGATGAAGCCGTAGGCGGCGACCAGGGCCAGGTAGGCGGCCAGGATGGCGGGGCGGTCCTCCTTGCGGATCGGGGCCAGGGACAGGAACTCGCGCAGGGCCATGAACGAGACCAGGGCGAAGGCCAGCACGGTGGCCTGCCAGCCCAGCAACAGGGCCCCGGCCAGCAGGGCGACCATCACCCACCAGCTGGCGATGCGCTGGCGCAGCTCGCCATAGTCGCGGTCCCGCCTCAAAGCGGTCAGCACCGTGGCGATCGCCCCGGCCACGCTCAGCAGGGCCACCACCCCGGCCAGGCCGGCCAGCAGGGCCGGCGGCTGGGCGGCGAAGAAGGCTCGAACGACGGCGGCGATGTCCATGCGGCTCCTGACAACGCCCCTGGCGGCGAACGGGTTTAGCTATAGCCTAGTTCTCGCCTTGGAGGAGACGCCATGACCCAGGATCCCGACAACCGCCGCCCCCTGAGGGTGCGCGACGCCGCCTTCGCGCGCGGGATGGCCAGGCGCCTGGCCGAGGCCAAGGTCGATCCGGACCTCGTCTCGGCCACCGGCGTCGCCTTCGCGGCCCTGGGCGGGGCGCTGATCATGGCCGCCGGGGCGCTGGAGGGCTGGCTCCCGCGCGCGGCGGGGTTCGTGCTGGCGGCGGCTTGCATACAGGCGCGGCTGCTGTGCAACCTGCTGGACGGCCTGGTGGCGGTCGAGCATGGCCGGGGCGGATCGGCGGGGCCGATCTGGAACGAGCTGCCCGACCGGGTGGCCGACGTCCTGCTGCTGGCCGGGGCCGGCTACGGCGTCCAGTCGGCCGGGATCCATGGCGGGGCGGCCGCCGGCTGGATCGCGGCGGTCCTGGCGGTGCTGACCGCCTATGTCCGCGAGCTGGGCCGGGGCCTGGGCCAGCCCGCCGACTTCTCCGGACCGATGGCCAAGCAACAGCGGATGGCGACGCTGACGGCGTTCTGCCTGATCGCCGCGTTCGAGCCGCTGTGGCGCGGCCGCGGCGTGGTGCTGCTGTGCGGCCTGCTGGTGATCGTGGTCGGCAGCCTGGTCACGGTGATCCGGCGAACCCGGAACCTGGCCAAGGGCTTGCGGGCCGCCCCCGCCGCCTCCGCCGGGAAGGACGGCCCGTAGGGCCTATCGCTTGCCGCGCGGCGGAGCTGAACCGCCCGTCCGCGCGCCGGCCGGCTTGGCCCCTGTCGGCTTTGCCCCGCTCGGCTTGACCTGAGCCGACTTGGCCATGCCCGGCTTGGACCAGACCTTGCCCGGCTCGCCCGGCTTGACCGCGCCCGAAGCCTTGGCCGGGCCGGGCTTGCCGCCCGCCTTGGCCGGGCCCTCGGTCAGCGGCCTGTACCCGTTGGCCCGCAGCGCGCCCGGCTTCGGCTTGGCGGCCGCCTTCGAAGGCCGAGCCTCCTTGCCCTGGGCGGCGCGCTTGTCGGCCGCGTTCTTCTCGGCCAGCTCCTTGTCGCGGATCCGCTTGGCGGCGGCGTCGCGGTAGGACAGCGGCTTGGGGCCGATCATCTTGCTTTCGATCGACTTTTTGACCGGGCGCACGGGGTCGCGGCCGGCGATCGCCGGCTTCTTCTTCGGCTTGGCCCAGCCCGGCTTGCGGACGAACTTCTCTTCCTCGACCTTTTCCTCGGGCGCGAGGATGGCCACCTGGGTCATCTTGCCGGCCCGGGGCACGCCGCGGCGCTGCATGTCGCCGCCGCCCGCCTGGCCCGGGGCCTTCAGCGGGTCGGCCACGCCGACGAACCGCGGCTTGTCGCCCGTCGGCATGTTCTCGGGCGGGATGATGCCCTCCAGCAGCTCGCGGATCACCCGGGGGCCGACCTCCTCGACCTGGCCCGGCAGCAGGGTTCCCAGGGCGAACGGGCCGTAGGACAGGCGGATCAGGCGGTTGACCTTCAGGCCGATCGCCTCCAGCACCTTGCGGACCTCGCGGTTCTTGCCTTCGCCGAGGGTGAGGGTGATCCAGATGTTCTTGCCGCCACCGGCCTTGTCCTGGGCCTTGTCCAGCCGGGCCTCGATCGGACCGTAGCGCACGCCCTCGACGGTGATTCCATCCTTCAGGCGGTCCAGCTTGGCCTGGGTGGTGTCGCCGAAGGCGCGGGCCCGGTAGCGGCGCACCCAGGCGTTCTGCGGCATCTCCAGCGCCCGCGACAGCTCGCCGTCGTTGGTCAGCAGCAGCAGGCCCTCGGAGTTGAGGTCCAGGCGGCCCACCGAGATGACGCGCGGCAGGTCGCGCGGCAGCGCCTGGAACACGGTCGGGCGGTTCTTGGGGTCGTTGTGCGAGGTCAGCAGGCCGGTGGGCTTGTGGTAGCGGAAGATCCGGGTCGGCTCGGGCTCGTCGATCATCTTGCCGTCGACGGTCAGGATATCGCCGGGACGGACCTTGACGGCGGGGGTGGTCAACACCGTCCCGTTCAGCGCCACCTTGCCCGCCTCGATCAGCCGCTCGACCTCGCGCCGCGAGGCCACGCCCGAACGGGCCAGCATCTTGGCGACGCGCTCGCCCTCGCCGCCTTCGCCGTCCGCCTCGTCGACCGGATCGAGCAGGGCGTTGTCATGCAGGTGCGGCTGGTATTTCTCGGTCATGGCGTGGTCCTTCAAGGGCGGAGGCGCATCTCACGATGGGCGAGGCTGGTGATGGCGCCGATCCGGCCAGGGATCAAGGTTGCCGAGTTAAGGAGTTAGTATATCCTTCGTATGTTGCTCGGAAACATACTATGAAGCCGACAAAATACGAGCCGCTGAAACGGCACCTGGAAGGCATGTTCCAGCATGGCGAGGTGCGGCTCTCCTTCCAGGAGATCGAGCGCATCCTCGGCTTTCCCCTGCCGCGCTCGGCCTATGAGGCCCAGCCCTGGTGGTCGAACACCCGGGCGGGGCACTCTCAGGCGGTCGCCTGGCTGGACGCCGGCTGGAGGACCGCCTCGCTCGACCTCGGCGCCCAGCGGGTCAGCTTCGTCAAGGCCGACCGGTTCGGGGTCGCCGAGGAGGGGGCGACCTTCCAGCATAGGGACGCCGAAGCCATCGTCGTGCCGCCGGCGGCGCTGCACCCGCGCGCCCTGCGCATGGTCGACGACCATGTGAAGCAACACGGGGGTGACCGGGCCAACGCCTGCGTCGCCCTGTTGGACCAATTGGCTAACGATCGGCTCGCGGCGATGGTCGATTGGTTCCAGAAGGCGTCGCCGCCGTCCGCGATCTCCAGCGCCGACCTGATCCGCGAAATTCGCGAAGAGCGCGATGAGGAACTCGATGGGCGATGAGGTGGTGGTGGATGCTTCCGTCGCCGTCGATTGGCTTCTCCCAGGGTCGGGATCGGCGGCCGCGGCGGCGCTTGTCAGGGGTGGCGAGCGGCGGGTCGCGCCGGAACTGATTTTTGTCGAGTTCAATTCGGCCGCCGCCAGGTTCCTTCGGCGCAGACAGGTCAGCGATGCGGTGGCGCGTGAGGCGATCCGTCGACTACCTGACTTGATTGACGAGGCCTCGGGCCTGGGCGATCTGGCCAGCCCAGCCTACGATCTGGCGGCGCGCCATGGTTTTTCGACCTATGACGCCGTCTATCTGGCCCTGGCCCTCCGGCGCGGCGTTCCACTCGTCACGGCCGATGCAAAGCTTGCTAGAAGAGCAATTGAAGTCGGCCTGGCTGGCCATGTGCGCTTGTTGACCTCGGAGCCTTGATCATCATCCCCGCCCCGCTCACCGACGAAGCCGCCATGGCCCTGGCCCTGGACGAAGCCCGCGCCGCCGCTGCCGCCGGCGAGACGCCCGTGGGGGCGGTGATCCTCGATCGGGCCTCGGGCGAGGTGATCGCCAAGGCCGGCAACGGCCCGATCGGGGCCCACGACCCCACGGCCCACGCCGAGATCGCGGCCCTGCGCCTCGCCGCCGCCAAGCTGGAGAACTACCGCCTGACCGGCCTGACCCTGGTGGTGACGCTGGAGCCCTGCGCCATGTGCGCCGGGGCGATCAGCCACGCGCGGATCGGCCGGGTGGTGTTCGGGGCCGAGGATCCCAAGGGCGGGGCGGTGGTCCACGGCCCGAAGTTCTTCGCCCAGCCCACCTGCCACTGGCGGCCGGAGGTCACGGGCGGGGTGATGGCGGAGAAGAGCGCCGACCTGTTGCGGAGGTTCTTCCGCGAGCGGCGGAAGCGGTAGGCTCTAGTTCACCATCGCCGAGCCGAGCAGCACCTTGGATCCCTTGCGGCCCAGCACCTTGTCGGCGGCGTCCTGCATCCGCGAGCCGAGATAGTTCAGGTCCGGGGCCGCGCCGCGCGGCATGCCGGCGGTGTAGGTCATCAGCACCTGGGCGAAGGCGGCGCGCAGGCGGGGTTCCGACTGCTGGGCGCGCTCCATCAGGGCCGGATCCAGGGCCTGGACGCCGGTCTCCAGGGTCATGACACCCCGGCGGCCGTCGCGGCGGATCGTGGTGGCGGTCAGGGGCTGCAGGGCGAAATAGGTGGCGGGCGCCTTCTTCTCCTCCTTGCCGTGACCGGCGAAGGCGGGCGGGGCGGCCAGGCTGGCGGCGGCCAGCAGCGACAGGAGGGGCAGGGCGAGGGGGCGGCGCATGGGCCCTTGTGGCACGACGGGATTGACGTCCTCTTTACGTCTGGCGGGCACAAAGGGGCGTTAACCATGACTCGCCTTGCGCGCCCTCGACGGCGGCGGAGGCTCAGGAGGCTGAAATTGGGGCGCTTTTCACCGAAAACCCTCGATCTGGACGGCAAGGTCATCCTGGTGACCGGCGGCACCGGCTCGTTCGGCCGCCGATTCATCGAGACCGTCCTGCGACGTTCGGACCCGCGGAAGGTGATCGTCTATTCCCGCGACGAATTGAAGCAGAGCGACATGCAGCTGGAGCTGCGCGAGCAGTTCGACGAGGCGACCTACGGCAAGATGCGCTTCTTCCTCGGCGATGTCCGTGACCGCGAGCGCCTGACCCTGGCCCTGCGCGGCGTCGACATCGTCATCCACGCCGCCGCCCTCAAGCAGGTGCCGGCGGCCGAGTACAACCCGTCGGAATGCATCCACACCAACGTGCTGGGCGCCGAGAACGTGGTCTGGGCCAGCCTGACCAACCACGTCAAGCAGGTGGTGGCCCTGTCGACCGACAAGGCCTGCAACCCAATCAACCTCTATGGCGCGACCAAGCTGGCCTCGGACAAGACCTTCGTGGCCGCCAACAACCTGTCGGGCGACATCGGCACCCGCTTCGCGGTGGTCCGCTACGGCAATGTGGTGGGCTCGCGCGGCAGCGTGGTGCCGCTCTACAAGCGCCTGCTGGCCCAGGGCGCGACCGAGCTGCCGGTCACCGACGCCCGGATGACGCGGTTCTGGATCACCCTGAACCAGGGGGTGGAGTTCGTGCTGTCGTCGCTGGAGATCATGCGCGGCGGCGAGATCTTCGTGCCCAAGATCCCGTCCATGACCATGCCCGACCTGGTCAAGGCGATGTCGCCGGCCGCCGGCCTGAAGATCGTCGGCATCCGGCCGGGCGAAAAGCTGCACGAGATGATGATCAGCGCCGACGACGCCCGCGCCACCGTCGAGCTCGAGGACCGTTACGTGATCGAGCCCACCTTCGTGGAATATCCCCGCACGCCGTTCCGCGGCGAGGCCGGGGCCCGGGAGGTGGCCGAGGGCTTCAGCTACAGCAGCGACAACAACGACGACTGGCTCAGCGAGGACGGCCTCAACGCCATGCTGGCCGAGAAGGCCTGATGTCGGCCTCGTCTGGAGGGGGGGCGCCGCCCTTCCTGCCCTACGGCCGTCAGACCATCGAGGACGACGACGTGGCGGCCGTGGCGGCCGCCCTGCGCGCCGACTTCCTGACCACCGGCCCGACGGTCGAGGCGTTCGAGGCGGCGTTCCGGGCCAGGGTCGGGGCCGAGCACGCCGTCGCCGCGGCCAACGGCACCGCCACCCTGCACCTGGCCATGCTGGCCCTGGGCGTCGGCGAGGGTGAGGTCTGCGTCGCCCCGTCGGTCACCTTCCTGGCCACCGCCAACTGCGCCCGCTATGTCGGCGCCGAGGTGGTGTTCGCCGACGTCGACCCCGACAGCGGCCTGATGACCCCGGACACCCTGGCCGAGGCGCTGAAGCGGGCCGAAGGCCGGCGGGTGCGGGCCGTGCTGCCGGTGCACCTGCGCGGCGACGTCTGCGACCTGCCCGGCCTGAAGGCCCTGGCCGACGGCGTCGGCGCGGCGCTGGTCGAGGACGCGCCCCACGCCCTGGGCTCGGCCGGAACCTTCGACGGGATCGTCCATCCGGTCGGCGACGGCGCCTATTCCAGCTTCGCCAGCTTCTCGTTCCACCCGGTCAAGACCCTGGCCACCGGCGAGGGCGGCATGCTGACCACCAACGACGCCGCCCTAGCGGCGCGGGCGCGGTCCCTGCGCGGCCACGGCATGGTCCGACCGCCCGGGGCCGAGCCCTGGGTCTACGAGATGCCGGAACTGGGCTTCAACTACCGCATCCCCGACGTGCTCTGCGCCCTGGGGATATCGCAGCTGGCCAAGCTGGACCGCTTCGTGGCGCGGCGAAAGGCGCTGACGGCGCTCTATGTCGACAAGCTGGCGGCCCTGGCCCCGGTCGCGCGCCTGGCGGAAAGCCCAGCCTGGTCCGATCCGGCCCTGCACCTGCTGACCGTGCTGATCGACTTCGACGTCGCCGGGACCACCCGCCGGTCGGTGGTCGAGGCGCTGAGGGCCCAGGGCGTCGGCAGCCAGGTCCACTACATCCCGGTCCACCGCCAGCCCTACTACCAGGCCCGCTACGGCGCCCTGGACCTGCCCGGCGCCGACGCCTGGTACGCCCGCTGCCTGACCCTGCCGCTATATCCGGGCATGGCCGACGCGGACGTGGACCGGGTGGTCGGGGCGCTGGCGGGGGCGCTGGGGCGATAGATGCCCAAATACCGGCATCGTTACCACTTCCCGGAACGGACGATCGACGGACTGGGGAGCCTTACGCACGCCGATGATGACGCGGCCGTTCGCGCGCTCGAGAGGCTCGACAGCGAGGGGGTGCGGGTCGAGCTTTGGCGTCAGGAGCGTAGGCCCCGCCTGTTGGCGACCAAGGCCGAAGACGGCTCCGTCACACGCGCGGGAAACCCCTAAGCCGCCGCCTTCTGCTGAACCATGCCCTTGAGCAGATCCATGGTCTCGGGCGAATTGGCCAGTTCCTCGCGGGCCTCGGGCGCGCGGGCCAGTTTCATCGCCTCGGCCTTGGCCTTGTCGGCGACCGGACCGGTGGGACCGGCCTCGCCCATGGCCAGCTTGATCAGCACGGCCAGCTTCTGGGGCAGGGGCGCGGGGGCGCGGACCAGCATGGCGACCAGACGGGCGTCGGCCTCGATCATGCCGCCCACCTCGCCCAGGCGCGTGCACAGCGGGCCGTAGTCCTCGACCACCAGGCCCGAGCGGACCAGGGAACGCTGCAGGGCGGCCAGGGCGGCCAGCTTGGCGGCCGGCGAGTCGGGACCCTGGCGCAGCTCGCGCTCGAAGCGCAGGGCCAGGACGTTGGCCGACAGCCAGCGGGCGGCCATGCGCTTGTTGACCGCGCCCATGACGTTCTCGGCCAAGCGGATCAGCATCAGCACCTCCTCGCGCGACGAGCGGTCGCGGCCGAGCAGGGCTTCGATGAACTCGCCGTTGAGCAGGGTCTTGGAGCGGGTGGTGAAGGCGCTGGTGATGTCTTCCGGCGGCAGGATGCGGCCCGCGGCGGCGGTCAGGCTCATGGCCAGGGCGCGCAGATATTCGATCTCGGCCTCGGCGTCGGCCGGCTTCAGGCGGCGCACGCCGTTCAGCTCCTTGAGCACGCGCTGGGCGATCGACATGCGCACGGCCGGGAAGTCGTCGCCGGCCAGCCACTCGCTCAGCCGCTTGGCCGTGCCGGAGAGCTCGGGCATGCAGTTGCGCACCCCGGCCTCGATACGGATCAACCCCTCGACCTGGGCCCCGCCGGCCAGGCGGGTCATGGCCGCCAGGGTCGTGCCCAAGTCGGCCTCGCCCCCCTTGTCCTGGGTCCCCAGCAGGTCGGCCATGCCGGCCTTGGAGCCGATGATCTCGGCCAGGGGCGTCTCGATCGCGGCCAGGGCGGCGGCGCGGGCCTTGGGATCGCTGGGCGCGGCGTCGGCCAGGTCCAGCAGGCGAGCGATCTTCTCGGACCAGTTCTTGCCGGGCGCGATCGAGGCGGCGACGCCGGCCCCCAGCAGGAAGGCGCGATCGGGATCGGTGGACAGCCGCTCGGCGGCGCGGGCGAAGCCTTCCTTGTCCAGGTCGGGCAGGGCGCCCTTCTTGAACTGCTTCATCAGGTTGGCGACCGTGCGCTCGACCAGGCCCTGGAAGGTGCGGATCAGCTCATGGACCGACATGCCCCGGGCCTCGGCCTCGGGAATGGCGATCTTCTGCAGGGCGTGCTGCAGGTCGGTGCCGGACGCTTCCAGTTTCTCGACCAGGTCGGGACGGTGCAGCAACTCGAACGGCGTGGCGTTGTGACGCGCCAGCCAGCCCTCCAGCAGCCGGCCGATGCGGTCGCGGGCGTGGGCGGTGTAAAGGTCGGCGGGCTGGACGCAGAGCGGGTCCAGGTCCTCGCGCACCTTCTTGGGCTTGCCGCCGTCGACCTGGCCCTTGGTGAAGATCGAGATCGACTTGTATTCGCGGCTCTCGGGGTCGAGGGTTTCCTTGCTGACCCGCACGGCGATCGCCCGCCCCTGCTCCAGCGCCTCCTCGGCGGTCTGCAGGGCGTGGGTGCGGATCTCGGTCGCCATGTCGAGCGTCCACTGCGCGCCGGGCTTGCGGCGCACGAACAGCTCGTAATGGACTTGGTCGCTCATCGGCAAAGGGCTCCCCGAAGCTCCCTTATGGGATACAAGACCTTAAGGTGAGGTTGCCGCCCGACGTGCATCCCGGGCGCGCCCGGCAAGGCCCTCCTCCGGGTCGCGCCGTAATCGCGCCACGCTGGAGCCGCAAAAGGCAGGGAAAGCTTGGCCGCCTCCAGGCGTTGTAAGGGGGCGCGTTGTGGCGTGCGACGCCGATCGATAGTATTGGCGGGAAAACCGCGAAAGGACCCATAGGGCTCGATGGCCGATATTACTCTCATCGACGACGACGAGAACATCGTCGCCTCGGTTTCGCTGGCGCTGGAAAGCCACGGTCACGTGGTGAAGGCCTATTACGACGGCGCGTCGGGGCTCGACGCGGTCGAGAGCCAGGCGCCCGACCTGGTGATCCTGGACGTCAAGATGCCGCGCATGGACGGCATGGAAGTGCTGCGCCGCCTGCGCCAAAGCACCGAGATCCCGGTGATCATGCTGACCTCCAAGGACGACGAGATCGACGAGATCCTCGGCTTCAACCTCGGGGCCGACGACTACATCCACAAGCCGTTCAGCCAGCGCCTGCTGCTGGAGCGGGTCAAGGCCGTGCTGCGCCGGGCCCGTCCCGAGGAGGAGGACGCCGCCGGCGCCGCGCCGGGCTCGGCCAATTCCAAGATCATGAAGCGCGGCAAGCTGACGCTCGATTCCGCGCGCCACGACAGCCTGTGGGACGGCAAGCCGGTGCGCCTGACGGTCACCGAGTTCCTGCTGCTGCAGTCGCTGGCCCAGCGCCCGGGTTTCGTGAAGAGCCGCGACAACCTGATGGACGCCGCCTACGACGACCAGGTCTATGTCGACGACCGCACCATCGACAGCCACATCAAGCGCATGCGCAAGAAGTTCCGGCAGGTCGATCCGGAGTTCGATTCCATCGAAACCCTCTATGGCGTCGGCTACCGATATCGCGAATCCTGATCGCAAGAAGGCCGGGGAGTCCGGGCCGGAGGCCAAGCCGAAGCAGGGTTTGACCTCGCTGGGACTTGCCTGGCCCAAGCTGGCCTGGCCGAGGGGTTCGCGTCTGGGCCGGCTGATCATTGGCCTGAACCTGCTGGCCCTGGCGGTGCTGCTGGGCGGGGCGCTGGTGCTCAACGAGCTGCGCAGCGGCCTGATCAACACCCGCATCGACAGCCTGACCACCCAGGGCGAGCTGATCGCCAACGTGATCGACCTGGCCGCGACGGTGGGCGACCCCGAGCCGCGCCTGGTGCCCGACCAGGCCAGTGACATCCTGCAGAGCCTGTTCATTCCGCGCTCCCAGCGGGCGCGGCTGTTCGACGCCCAGGGCAACCAGCTGGCCGATTCCTACGTCGTCGCCGACCGGGTGGAGTCCAGGGTCCTGCCGCCGGCCCGCAAGCCGGGCCAGCCGGCCTTCGGCCTGCCGACCCACAACCCCGACACCAAGCCCAAGGTCGCCGAGGCGGCCCGCCAGGCCCTGGCCGCCGAGATCGCCCAAGCCAAGCTGGGCGAGCCCGTGGCCGGCACCCGCATCGACGAGATGGGCGAGCGGGTGGTGTCGGTGTCGATCCCTATCCAGCACGTGCGGGCGGTCTTGGGCGTCCTGACCCTCGAGGCCGGCGACATCGACCAGATCATCGCCGCCGAGCGCAAGGCCCTGCTGCCGTTCGCCCTGATCGCCATCGCCACCACCCTGATCTCGTCGTTCCTGCTCAACCGCCTGATTGCTCAGCCCGTGCTGCGCATGGCCAGCGCCGCCGACCGCGTGCGGCTGGACGGGGCCCGGTCCATCTCCCTGCCCGACATCTCCAGTCGCAAGGACGAACTGGGCGACCTGTCGCGGGCCCTGGAGGAGATGACCGACTCGATGTCCGAGCGGATGGACGCCATCGAGCGCTTCGCCGCCGACGTCGCCCACGAGATCAAGAACCCCCTGACCTCGATCCGGTCGGCGATCGAGACCCTGGACCTGGTCACCGATCCGGCCGCCCGGGCCCGGCTGCTGGGGATCCTGCAGCAGGACGTCACCCGCCTGGACCGGCTGGTCACCGACATTTCAAACGCGTCCAGGCTGGACGCGGAACTGTCGCGCGAGGCGCCGCGGGCCTTCGAGCTGAACGCCCTGCTGACCGAGGTCATCCACCTGTACGAGGCCCAGCTGCGGCCGGGCGACGCCCCGGGCAGCGTGCGGGTGACCTTCGACGCCAAGCGCGCGCCGCCGCACGCCCGGATCGTGGCCCGCGAGACCCCCGTGGGCCAAGTGTTCCGCAACCTGATCGACAACGCCCGCTCGTTCAGCGCCGCCGACGGCGAGGTGCGCGTCACGCTCAAGCGCGACCCGGGCCTGCGCGACCATCACAATCGCCTGATCGTCACGGTCGAGGACGACGGCCCCGGCATCCCGCCCGACAATCTGGAGACGATCTTCGAGCGGTTCTACACCTCGCGGCCGAAGGGCAAGGCGTTCGGCGGCAATTCGGGCCTTGGCCTGTCGATCGCCCGCCAGATCGTCGAAGCGCACGGCGGGACCATGTGGGCCGAGAACCGCAAGGACGACGAGGGCAAGGTGATCGGGGCCCGGTTCGTGGTCGACCTGCCCGAGGCGGGCGCCCACAACGGCCACCACCATCATCACGGCGGCCCGCGCGACGCCCACCGCGAGGGGGGACCGCGCGAATGATCCGCCATGCCGGGCTGATCGCCCGCCGGGTCTCGGGACTCTGGCGCGGCGCGCTGATCGAGGGGCCGTCCGGCGTCGGCAAGAGCGACCTGGCGCTGCGAGCCCTCGACCAGGGCTTCGTCCTGGTCGCCGACGACCGCACCGTGACGTTCGTCTCCGGCGGCCGGCTCTACGGCCGCGCGCCGGACGCCCTGGCGGGGCTGGTCGAGGTTCGAGGCGTGGGCGTTCTGCCCCGGCCGCATCGGGCGTTCTGCCGAATCGATCTGCTGGTGCGCTGCGTGGATCGGCCGCAGGCGATCGAGCGCTTGCCGGACCCCATGTTCGAAGTCATCGAGGGCGTGTCCACGCCGGTGCTGGACCTGTGGCCTCTGGAACCCGGCGGACCGGGGAAAATCAGACGGGTGTTTGAGCATCTTGGAGTCGCCGACTAACAAGCGTATCAAGGCGGCCCGCGCGGCGCCTCCCTGCCGCCAGGGGTTATGGGGATCCCGTTTGAGAGATCAGGCATGATCGGGCTCGTGATAGTCACGCACGGGCGGCTGGCGGAGGAGTTCGTCTCCGCCATGGAGCACGTGGTCGGACCGCAGGGCGCGGTGAAGGCCATCTGCATCGGTCCGGAAGACGACATGGAGCGTCGCCGGTCCGATATCCTGAAGGCGTGCGCCGAGGTCGACCAGGACGGCGACGGCGTGATCCTGCTGACCGACATGTTCGGCGGCACGCCCTCGAACCTGGCTATTTCGGTGATGGAGCAGACCAAGGCCGAGGTGATCGCCGGCCTGAACCTGCCGATGCTGATCAAGCTGGCCAGCGTGCGTCAGCGCGAGGACCTGCAAGCCTGCGTCGCCCACGCCCAGGAGGCTGGACGCAAATATATCTCCGTGGCCTCCTACGTGCTGGCGGGAGAAAAATGAGTCGCATGGCGGCGCGAACGGTCGAAATCGTCAATGAGCGGGGGCTGCACGCCCGCGCCTCGGCCAAGTTCGTCAAGCTGGCCTCGGGCTTCGACGCCGAGGTCACGGTCGCCCGCGACGGGACCAGCGTCGACGCCCGCTCGATCATGGGCCTGATGATGCTGGCCGCCGGCATCGGCTCGACCATCGACATCGCCGCCGAAGGCCCGGAAGCCGACGCGGCGGTCGAGGCCTTGACCGAGCTGGTGTCAAACCGGTTCGACGAGGAGCGGTAGTCGCTTCGGCTCTCCTGCAGGGAGAGCGCTATCGTATAGGTCCAAAAACGGCTGTCATCCCGGACGAGCGCGCAGCGCGAAGATCCGGGACCAGGGCCTGAACTCAGCGCCTTCGGCGGTCCCGGATCGGCGCTCGGCTCCGCCGAGCTTGTCCGGGATGACAACTTTTAGAAGCGGAAATCCTCAGGCGATAGCCGCCCCTATCGCGTCAGCGGCCGCAGGATGATCTCGACCCGGCGGTTCTGGGCGCGGCCTTCGGCGGTGTCGTTGGAGGCGATCGGCTGGCGCTCGCCCTGGCCGGCCACGAAGATGCGATCGGGCAGCACCCGGCCGGGACCGGTCAGATAGCTCGCCACGGCGCTGGCCCGACGCTCCGACAGGGTCTGGTTGTAGTCGTCCGGACCGCTGCTGTCGGCGTGGCCGACCACGTCGATCGTGGTCTGCGGATAAGCGTTCAGGGTGCGGGCCACGTCGTCGAGCACGCGGGTGAACTGCGGCTGGACGTCCGACTTGTCGACGGCGAAGGTCACGTCGCTGGGCATGACCAGCACGATCTGGTCGCCGTTGCGGCGGATCATCACGCCCGAGCCCTCCAGGCTGCGGCGGAAGTCGGCCTGCTGGCGGTCCATGTAGTTGCCGACCGCCCCGCCGGCCAGGGCGCCGATGCCCGCGCCGATCAGGGCGTTCTTGCGGCCCTGCTCGCCCTTGTTGGTGTTGGTCAGATAGCCAAGGGCCGCGCCGATGCCGGCTCCGCTCAGAACCCCGGTCCCGGTGTTGTTGCGGACCGGCATGCCGGTATAGGGGTCGGTGGTGGTGCAGGCGGCCAGGGCCAAGGCCCCCGCCAGGGCGATCCACGGGGCGGACTTGTTCATCATCACGGTCTTTACCCTCATGCGGCCTTGATCCCGGGCCATCGCCCGTGATCCTTGGCGTCGTTGAATCCTTGCCAGGCAGAACGCCTCGTCCATGGTCACGTTCCACCAGGCGACATGACGCCAGGATGAACGGCCTTCGCGCCGGACGCCTGACAGTGTAGTAAGTCCAGTCTTACTAAGTCCCATTTGCCAGCCGAGGCCCACGCCCGTGTCCGCATCCGCCATCGAACCCGTCTCGTTCACCCTGTACTCGAAGGATTTCGACAGGTTCGCCCAGGCGCTGGGCGCCTCGTTCCAGCGCTACGGCTTCGCGGTGATCTCGGACCACGACCTGGCCCAGGCGCGGATCGACGCGGCCATCGCCGACGCCAAGGCCTTTTTCGCCCTGCCCGAGGAGACCAAGCGCCAGTACGCCGGGATCAAGGGCGGCTCGCGCGGCTACATCCCGTTCGGCATCGAGACCGCCAAGGGCGCCGACCATTACGACCTGAAGGAATTCTGGCACGTCGGCCGCGACCTGCCGCCCGGCCACCCGTTCCGCGCCACCATGGCCGACAATGTCTGGCCGGCCGAGATCCCCAGCTTCCACCACAATGTCGGCTGGCTGTACGGCGCGCTCGACAGCCTGGGCGTGCGGGTGCTGAAGGCCATCGCCACCTATCTGGAGCTGGGCCGCGACTTCTTCGACCCGACGGTCAAGGACGGCAACAGCGTGCTGCGCCTACTGCACTATCCGCCGATTCCCAAGGACGCCACCGGCGTGCGGGCCGGGGCCCATGGCGACATCAACACCATCACCCTGCTGCTCGGCGCCGAGGAGGGCGGGCTCGAACTGCTCGACAGGAACGGCGACTGGCTGCCGATCAACCCGCCGCCCGGCTGCGTGGTCTGCAACATCGGCGACATGCTGGAGCGCCTGACCAACCACGTCCTGCCCTCGACGATCCACCGGGTGGTCAATCCGCCGCCGGAACGCCGCGGCGTTCCGCGCTATTCGACGCCGTTCTTCCTGCACTTCGCGTCGGACTACCTGATCAAGACCCTGCCCAGCTGTGTCACGGCCGAGAATCCGGACCGCTATCCCGAGCCGATCACCGCCGACGCCTTCCTCCAGCAGCGCCTGCGGGAGATCAAGCTGGCCTGACCCGCCGTTCCGAGGACGAGCCAGCGGCGCGGCGCCGCCAAAACAAAAAGCCCCGGAGGATCGCTCCGGGGCTTTTTCCTACTTGGTGATCCGCAGGTTCTGGATCGAACCGGCGATGGTGTTGAACACCGAGGTCAGCTGGGCGGCGTCGGTGACGTCGTAGTACATGTCCGCCTTGGTGGCGCAGTCCTGCAGGATGGTCTTGGAGTGGCTGGAGACCCCCACGCCGATGGCGTAGATCTGCACCCCCTTGGCCTTGGCGTTGTCGCAGACCAGCTTCTCGCGGCTGTCGATCGCGTCACGGCGGTTGGTGGCCGTGGAGCTGGTGGTCAGGGCCGTGCCGCTGGCGTTCTTCAACCGCCCCTGGCCAATGTAGCCGTAGCCGGTATAGGCCGAATTGTTGGGGTTGTTGTAGGTGTCGTTGGTGTTGTCGCCGTCGGTCAGCAGCACGATCACCTTGGTGGTCTTCTTGCCGTCGGCGGTGGTCGGATTGACCCCGTCGGCGAACGGCGTGTTGTTCGACAGGGTGTGCCAGCCCCAGACTAGGCCCATGGCGACGTTGGTGTTGCCGTTGGCCACCATCTGGCCGAGCTTGGTCTTCACCGCGTCCCGCTGGGTGGTGGTGCGGACGTTGGTCAGGCGCATCAGGCTGGTCATGCCGCAACCGGAGTTGGGGCCGTAGACCGTGCCGGTCTTGGCCAGGCTGAGCACGTTGTTCTTGTTGTTCGCGCCATACTTGGCGACCGGCGTGGAACGCGTGGTCCAGGCGGTGGCCAAGGTGCCGTTGGGCGAGACGCCGTCCGGCAGCCAGTTGTTCAGGATCGGATAGGAGGTGCTGGTGGTCCGGCTGTCGCGATAGCGGGTCGAGTTGGATTGGTTGACGCCGACGGTGTTGTCGTCGGGTTCGTCCGGCGCGAAGAACGGCACGAACAGCGAGGCGGGCGTCGTGCTGGTGGGCGAGTCGTCGGTGACGTCGTAGGGCGCGGGGCGGCTTTCGACGCAGCCGGCCCAGGTCAGGCCCAGGTTCGACAGCAGGGCGAAGCGGTCCTGGTTGGTCGCGAACACGTCGGTCCCGTAGCCGGTCGCCGGCATCTTTCCCGACATCCAGCTCTGGCTCTGGTAGGTCGAGCCGACATTGACGGTCATCGAGAACGGCACGACGCTGATCTTCACGGCGTCGGTCTCGCTGGCCCGGGCCGCCGCGGCGGCCAGGACGTCGACCAGCGACTTGGAGGCGTCGATCAGGGCGTCGATCTTGCGGGTCCCCGAACCCAGGGTGCTGCCCATCGAGCCGGTGTTGTCGAGCACCAGGGCCACTTCCAGCTTGTTGACCGAGCGCATGACCGTGGAACTCGCCGAGACGTTCGCATCGCCGCTGCTCCAGAGATTGGAGATGATCGGCTTGATCGTCACGTTCTGGATCGTGCCGACCACGGTGTTGTTGTCCCCCAGGGAGAACGTCGAGTTGGCGGCCGTCAGGGTCACCCCCAGGCCGGTCATTTCGGTGGCCAGGGCGGCGTCGCCGATGGTGTCCAGGTCGGCGTTGGTGGTGGCGGTCGAGCGCGCGGCCATCAAGGTCGCCGCGTCGAGGGCGTCCTGCAGCTGGCGCTTCTGGACGCTGACCCGGCTGAGGTCGATCAGGCCGAAGGTCAGGATGGCGATGGGGATCAGAAGCAGCGCGAACTGCACGGCGATCGCCCCGCGCTCGTCGTCGCCCAGACGCCTGACGAGGCGCGTCGCGAGGCGTTTCCACATGGTCATGAGCAAGGCCCGACTCCCCAGAGATCGGGCATTATCACCAAGGACGGTGAACGGGCCGCAAACGACGATGGTGAATCTTTCCACCCTCCCCGGCGCCGTCCGGGCCCGCCCCTCAGGCGTCTACCAGCCGCAGGACTGGCCCTTGTTCTGCTTGATCAGCCAGGCGTTCAGCGGCGCGAAATAGTCGGCGATGGCGCTGGCGTCCAAGTCCTTCTCGCCGGTGAAGGCTTCAAGGGCTTCGGGCCAGGGCTTGGACTGGCCCATGGCCAGCATCTTCTCGAACTTCTCGCCCACCGCCTTGTCGCCATAGACCGAGCAGCGGTTCAGCGGACCCTTCCAGCCGGCCTGGCGGCAGGCGGCCCGGTAGAACTGGAACTGGTAGACCCGGGCCAGGAAGTAGCGGGTATAGGGCGTGCTGTCGGCGACGTGGAACTTGGCGCCGGGGTCGAACGCGTCGGCCGGGCGCGGCCCTGGCGGGGCGACACCCTGGTACTGGGCGCGCAGCTTCCACCAGGCCTCGTTGTAGTGGGCGGGGTCGATCTGGCCGGAAAACACCTGCCAGCGCCACTTGTCGACCAGCAGGCCGAACGGCAGGAAGGCGATCTTGTCCATCGCCATGTTCAGCAGGTAGGGGATGTCGGCGTCCGCGGCGGGCGCGACGTCGATCACCCCGATCTGCTTGAGATAGGTCGGGGTCAGGGCCGACAGGCCGACGAAGTCGCCGATCGCCTCGTGGAAGCCGTCATTGGCCCCGCCCCGGAACAGATAGGGCTGACCGGCATAGGCCCGCTGGTAGAAGTTGTGCCCCAGCTCGTGGTGCACCGTATAGAAGTCGTCGGCGTTGACCCGGGTGCACATCTTCACCCGGATGTCCTGGTCGTTGTCGACGTCCCAGGCCGAGGCGTGGCAGACCACTTCGCGATCCCTGGGCCGGGTGATCATCGACCGCTTCCAGAAGGTGTCCGGCAGCGGGGCCATGCCCATCGAGGTGTAGAAGCCCTCGCCGGTCTTCATCATCTTCGTGGCGTCATAGCCCTTGGCGACCAGCGACTGGGTCAGGTCGTAGCCTGGTCCCGGCAGGCCCTGTGGGGCGGCGATGTCGTAGATGTTGCTCCAGCTCTGGGCCCACATGTTGCCGGTCAGGTCGGCGCGGATCGGACCGGTCTTCGGCTGCACCGCGTCGCCGTACCGGGCGTTCAGCCGCCCGCGCACATAGCAATGCAGGTTCTTGTAGAACGGCGCGACCTGGGCCCACAGGGCGTCGGTCTTGGCGGCGAAGGCGTCGGGCTCCATGTCGTACCACGAGCGCCACAGGGCCCCGGTGTCCTTGTAGCCCAGCTCGACCGAGCCCTCGTTGGCCAGCTTGACCAGCTGCGGATAGTCGGCGGCCATCGGCTTGGCCACAGCGTGCCAGGCCTCCCACATGGCCTTGATCTTGGCCGGGTCGCGTTCGGTGCGCAGGCGGTCGTCCAGGTCGTCCAGCGTCAGGGTCTCGCCGTCGATCGTCACCTTGCCGGTCGAATAGAGCGCCCGCATCCGGGCCTGGACATCGGCCAGTTCCTGGGCGGCGCCCGGCCGGTCGGAGGCGGGCAGCACCAGGCCGGCCTTCAGCAGCTTCAGCTTGCGGCGGGTGACCGGGTCGACCTGGGTCCGATCGAACCGGGCGGCCTGCTTGGCGTACTTCACCGCCAGGGCGTTGGATTCGGCGTCGACCTTGGCGTTCAGCCAGTTGGTGTCGTCGGTGATGTAGGTGGCCTGCACCCAGGCCATGCGGGCGGCGTATTCGCCCATGGCCATCAGGTCTTTTTCAGCCGTGTCGACGAAGGCCTTGGCCTCGTCGGCCGACGGCGCGGGCGCGGCGGCGGTTTGGGCGCGTACGGCGGGCGCGGTCAGGGCCGTGACGCACAGGGCCACCGCCGCGCAGGCGGCCAGCAAGCGGGACTTCATGGAGCCTCCCCAGACTTTGGTGATCCGCGGAGGATCGAAGGGCGCATGGAAGGAGGCGCGGGCGCGGGCGTCAAGCGTTTGGGGCGGCGACGCCCCGTCCTTTTGGAAAAAGCCGCGAGAGCTGCTATATCCTGGCCTCGATCCCTGAAATGTCTTGCCTCCGGACCGCCCCTTGAGCGTCACCCTCGACCTGTCCCGCGTCGCGCCCTCTCTTTCGAAAGAAGGGGGCGATGCTCCCAAGCCGCTGATCAACCTGTCGGGCCTGACCCGCCCGCAGATGATCGCCGCCCTGACCGAGAGCGGCGTGGTCGAGCACGGCAAGGCCAAGATGCGCGCCACCCAGATCTTCCGCTGGGTGCACCATCGCGGCATCACCGACTTCGCCCAGATGAGCGACGTGGCCAAGGAGACCCGGGCGCGCCTGGCCGACCATTTCACCATCGCCCGTCCCGAGGTGGTCGAGCGCCAGGTCAGCAAGGACGGCACCCGCAAGTGGCTGATCCGCATGGCGCCCGGCGTCGAGGTCGAGACCGTCTACATTCCGTCCGTCGGCCGGGTGGGCGCGCTCTGCGTTTCCAGCCAGGTCGGCTGCACCCTGAACTGCAGCTTCTGCCACACCGGCACCCAGGCCCTGGTCCGCAACCTGACCGCCGCCGAAATCGTCGCCCAGGTGCAGATCGCCAAGGACGACCTGGGCGAATGGCCGTCCGACAAGGACGACCGCCTGCTGAGCAACATCGTGTTCATGGGCATGGGCGAGCCGCTCTACAATCTGGGCCAGGTGGCCGACGCCATCGAGATCATCAGCGACAACGAAGGCATCACGATCTCGCGCCGCCGGATCACGGTCTCGACCTCGGGCGTGGTCCCGCAATTGGAGGCGCTGGGCGAGAAGACCCAGGCCATGCTGGCCATCAGCCTGCACGCCACCAACGACGCCCTGCGCGACGTGCTGGTGCCGCTGAACAAGAAGTACCCGCTCGAACAGCTGATGGCCGGGATCCGCGCCTATCCGGGCCTCAGCAACGCCCGCCGCGTGACGTTCGAATATGTGATGCTGAAGGGCGTCAACGATAGTCCCGACGAAGCCCGCGCCCTGGTCAAGCTGATCAAGGGCATCCCGGCCAAGGTCAATCTGATCCCGTTCAATCCCTGGCCGGGCACGGACTATCAGTGCTCCGACTGGGCGGCGATCGAGGCCTTCGCGGCGATCCTCAACAAGGCCGGCTATTCCTCGCCGATCCGCACGCCGCGCGGCCGCGACATCCTCGCCGCCTGCGGCCAGCTGAAGAGCGAGAGCGAGAAGGTCCGCGCCTCGGCGATGCGCAAGCTGTCGATGGCCGCCATGGCCGGCGTGCTGGACGACGACGAGGACGAGGCGGCCGCCTGATGCCGGACGCCGGCGCCGGGCCGGACGCCGCCATGATGGCGGGCCCCGAGGCGCTGGCCCGGTTCCTCGAGACCGCCGACGAAAGCGTCCTGAACGGCGTTTTCTCGGCTGGCGAGGTGACCATTCTCGAGAACTTCCCGCCGCACGTTTTCACCGGTCAGGCGGGGCTCGACCATTGGCGCGCCCTGATGGCCCGGCACGTCGGGGCGATCGGCGACTTGAGGCATGGGTTCGGGCCGCCCCAGGACTTCGGCCGGACGGGCGACACGGTCTATTTCTCCCTGCCCACGCGCTGGACGGGCGTGCGGGACGGCAAGCCGTTCGACGAGCATGGCGGTTGGTCGTTCGTGCTGGCGCTGGAAGACGGAGGCTGGCGGATCCGAGCCTACGGCTGGTCGGTTCTGAGCTACGAGTCGTAGGCCGGCTGGTCCGCTTCGGCCATGGCGGAGCTTCGGTCCCCATGGCCGAAGACATGAATGGATCTCGGGGCTGCGCCGAGAATTGATCCCTTGTGACCCTCGCCCGGCGCTCCGCAAATGGCGGCGTCAACGAATGGGGGCGTCGATGGGAAAGATCATGGGGCTGGCCGCCGCGATGCTTCTGGCGATCGGCGGAGCGTCCGCCCGGGCCGCCGAGCCGACGACGGTTTCCCCAGAAGCGCCGTGGCGCCCGGGTGAAGGCCTCTCGCAGATTCCGCTTTGGCCGCCGAACTTGGCCATCGCGCGCCCGGCGCTCACCGGCCCGGAAACCGCGCGTGTCGGCGGGGGTATCGCCGGACGTCCGGTGACGATGATCGAGAACGTCGAGCGACCGACGATGACGGTCTATCCGGCCAAGGGCGCCAATACCGGCGCGGCGGTGCTGGTCTTCCCCGGCGGCGGCTACCGCGCCCTGGCCATCGACTTGGAAGGCAGCGAGGTCTGCGACTGGCTCACGCCCAAGGGCGTCACCTGCGTCGTCCTAAAATACCGCGTCCCGGGATCGGGGCACTATTGGAATGTGGCCTGCAAGTGCCACAAGATTCCCCAGGTCCCGATGGCCCTGCAGGACGCCCAGCGGGCGATGGTGATCCTGCGTCACCGCGCGACCGAATGGGGCGTCGACCCTCGGAAGATCGGCGTGCTCGGCTTCTCCGCCGGCGGGCATCTGGTCGCCGCGGTCACCAACGCCGACAGTTTGAGCTACGCGCCCGTCGACGCCTCGGACCTGGAAAGCAGTCGTCCGGATTTCGGCGTCGCCCTCTATCCGGGCCATCTCTGGTCGGGGACGGCGACGGACCTCTATCCCTTCAACAAGATCAGCGCCAACACGCCGCCCACCTTCATCGTCCAGGCCCAGGACGACCCCGTCGACGACGTCCGAAACGCGATCACCTACTTCCTGGCGTTGCGGTCGGCCGGCGCGCCGGTCGAGATGCACATCTACGCCCACGGCGGCCACGCCTTCGCCCTCCGACCGACCGCGCAGCCGATCACGCGTTGGCCGGCCCTGGTCGAGATCTGGCTGCACACGATCGGCGTCCTCTAGCCCCTACGCACGGCCGCCGGTCCCGTGCTAGCAATGCGTCCCTCAAGTTCGGGATCACCGTCTTCATGCCGCCTCAGCTCCAGTCGCCCGAGATCCAGGCCTTCGCCAGCGGACTGCCGCTGACCCTGATGCATGCGGCCATCACCCTGGTGATGCTGGTGATCGGCACGGCGCTCTACGCCCTGCTGACCCCACACAAGGAGATCAAGCTGATCCGCGAGGGCAACGCCGCCGCCGCCCTGTCGCTGGGCGGGGTGATGGTCGGCCTGGCCATCCCGCTGGCCACCTCCCTGAAGGCCTCGGTCTCGCCGTTGGAGATCGTGCTGTGGGGCGTTTCGACGATCGCCGTCCAGCTGCTGGTGTTCCGGGTCACCGACATGCTGCTCAAGGGCCTGCCCGAGCGGATCAACGAGGGCGAGGTCGCCGCCGCCGCCCTGCTGGTCGGAGCCAAGATCGCCACCGCCCTGATCCTGGCCGCCGCGGTCGCCGGCTGACGGCGGGCAGGCGGGGCGTATCGTGCATTTCCCGAAGCTTCCGGACTGGCTGATCTACGGGGCGGTGGTGGCCGCCCTGCTGGTCGTCGCCGTCGGCCGGCAGGAGCGTTCCGACGCCCCGCCACCGCCGCCGCCGGTGCCGGGCGGCGAGGGCCTGCCGCTGGGTCCCGCCTCGCCGTTCGACCCGTCCGTCGTCGTCCAGGTGCCCGAGAAGGGCCAGCCCGGCAGCGGCACGGCCTTTTCGGTCGACGAGGGCGGCTCGTGGCTGACCGCCCGGCACGTGGTCGACGGCTGCCGGGAGGCGGCGATCGTCGTGGCCGACGGCCGGGGCGTGGCGGCCCGCATCACGCTGGACCCGTCCGGCGACGCGGCCATCCTGACCACCGAGGGCGGCGCGCCCGCCGTGCCCCTCCGCGGCCTGGCCGAGCCGCCCCGGCGAGGCGAGCGGGCCTATCATCCGGGCTTCCCGCAAGGCCATCCCGGCGAGGTCACCTCGCGCCTGCTGGGCCGCGAGAACCTGGTCATCCGGGGCCGCGGCGCCCGGGTCGAGCCGGTGCTGGTCTGGGCCGAGGTCGGCCGAACCGACAATCTGAAGGGCACGCTGTCGGGCCTGTCGGGCGCCCCCGCCCTGGACAGCGCCGGCCGGGTGATCGGGGTGACGGTCGCGGAGTCGCCGCGCCGGGGCCGGATCTACACGACCGCCCAGGAGACGGTCGACGACCTGCTCAAGCAAAGCCGCCGCCGACCGGCCGGCTTCGCCCTCGGCGAGGCGATCACCACCGAGAACTACGGCCGCGTCGCCGACGGCCTGCGCCGCGACCTGCGCGTGGCCCAGGTGGTGTGCCTGAAAAGCGAGATCTGAGCCGGGGACCCGACCTCAGGTTTCCTCCGCCGCCTTGGCCGCCGCGTGCCTGGGCTGGCGCACGGCGACCAGGAACGACAGGACGATGGCCACGACGCCGATCAGGGCCGTGTAGATGAAGAAGGCTGTATAGCCCGCCGCCATGGCCGGGGCGCTGACCCCCAGCTTGGCGCCGGCGGCGGTGAAGCTCTCGGGCGGCAGACGCGTGAACAGGCCCTTCAGCGCGCCGATCGGGCCGCCGTGCTCGGCCGAGACCGCCGAGGCCTCGACGATCCGCCCCGACTGCGAGGCGATCAGCTTGCCGGGCAAGGCGTAGAGCGACGAGAACAGGGCGTATTGCGTAGCCGTGAACCCCGCCGTGGTCAGGCTGGACATGTAGGCGATCAGGGCGGTGCCGGCGACGCCGCCGGCGATGTTGTCGATACAGATCGAGGCGAACAGCATCGGCACGTTGTGGCCGCTCATCGCCAGCAGGGCGAACATCAGATTGCTGATCGGCTGGGCGAAAGCGCCGACGATCAGGGCCCGCATCAGCCCGAAGCGGGCCACGACCACCCCGCCCAGGAACACCCCGGCCATCGAGGCGATGATGCCGAACACCTTCCGGATCTCGGCGATCTCGGTCAGGGAAAAGCCCATGTCGCGGTAGAACGGGTTCATGATGTTGAGCACGAAGTCCGAGACCCGGTAGACGCAGATCGCCGCCAAGATCAGGCCGGCCACGCCTGAAAAGCGGGTCAGGAACTCCTTGAGCGGCGAATAGAGCGCGGTCGACAGATAGACGCCGGGCTTGGTCTTGACCTTGGGGATCGGCCAAGCGGCGATCACGATGACGATCAGACCCGCCAGCACCCCGGCCAGCTGCAGCCAGATCCCGTTGGGCTTGGCTTTCCAGGCCTCGGCCAGGGCGTCGCCGCCCACCAGCTTGGACAGCAGGCTGGCGTCGCCCGAGAGGCCCGAACCGACCAGCAGGGCGCCCGCCACCAGGATGGCCAGCCGCACCAGCCATTCGATGATCTCCAAGACCTTGGGCTGGTTGACGCCGTCGGTGTGGATCGGCCGGATGGCGTGGGCCTCTTCGCGCGGCGCCGCCAGGGTCGAGACCACGCCGATCAGCATGACCCCGGCCATAACCAGGTAGGAGATGTTCCAGCCGAACCGCTCGGCCAGGATCAGCGGCACGGCCCCGGCCATGATCATCGCCCCGCGATAGCCCCACTGCACGGCGACGGCCATCTGGCCCTGGCGCTCGACGTCGACCACCTCGATCCGCCAGGCGTCGATGACGATGTCCTGGGTGGCGGTGGCGAAGCCGACGATCACGGCGATGGCGGCCATCAGCGGCAGGTTCGCGGCCGGATTGACGCCGGAAATGGCCAGCAGGCCCAGGATGATCACCGCCTGGCAGACCAGCATCCAGGCCCGCCGGTGACCGACCAGCCCGTGCAGGATCGGCACCCTGGTGCGGTCGATCAGCGGGGCCCACAGGAACTTGAACGAAAACGACAGGGTCGCCAGGCTGAAGAAGCCGATCACCGCCAGGGACAGGCCCGCGTCGCGCAGCCACAGCGACAGGGTGTCGAAGATCAGCATGAACGGCAGGCCCGAGGCGAACCCCAGGCCCAGCATCACCAGGCTGCGGCGCTCACCGAAGAAGGCTAGGGTCTGCAGAAGGGTCTTCTTCTGCGGCGCGGGTTTGGCGTCGTCGGTCATGCGTGGCGGTCCCCGGTGCGGGGAAGCCGCCCCGCCTTAGCCGGCGACCTTGGCGCGCGTCGCCGCTTTCGTCCAGCCGAGGCCCGTCCAGTTCGTCAGCACGCCGCGGAGGGCCGGCGGAGTGAGCGGCTTGGCCAGGAAGTCGTTCATGCCGGCCGCCAGGCACGCGCGGCGATCCTCGTCGAAGGCGTCGGCGGTCAGGGCGACGATGGGCGTGGTCACGCCGCGCTCGCGCAGGGCCTTGGTGGCCTCGATGCCGTTCAGGCCGGGCATGCGCAGGTCCATCAGGATCAGGTCGTAGAAGCCGCGCGACAGGGCCGAGACCGCCTCGTCGCCGCTGGCGATGCGGTCGACCCTGCAGCCCTCGCGCTCCAGCAGGGCGCGGGCCAGCAGGGCGTTGATCGGGTTGTCCTCGGCCAGCAGCACGCGGACGCCGGGGGCGGCCGCCGGGGCGATGCGGTCGTCCTCGTGGGCCGACGCCGGAACGGCCTCGATCGCCGGGGTCCGGGTCGCGGGACGCGCCGCCAGCACCTGGGCGATCAGCGAGGCGCGGCGCAGCGGCTTGATCAGGTAGCCCAGGCCGGCGGCCTTCAGCTTGGGGATGCGATCGCGCTGGTCGGGGGTCAGCAGGACGACGCAGGCGCGGCCGGCCGGCGGCTTCAGCGCCCCGCGCGGCCCAGCCAGGGCCGCGTCGAGCAGCAGCACGGCGTCGGCGGGCGCGCCCTTCAGGGCCTCGACCACGGTCTCGCCGGCCAGGGCCTGGCCGCCGCTGGCCCGCACCTGTCGGAGGGCGGCCTCGCGGATCATGGCGTTGGGCGAGGCGATGGCGACGGCGCGGCCGGACAGCGGCAGCTCCACGGGCGGCGTCGGGGCTACCTCGAACGGGGCCTCGAACCAGAACTCGGCGCCCTGGCCCAGCTCGCCGCCGACCCCGGCCTCGCCGTCCATGGCGCCGGCCAGGCGGGCGACGATCGCCAGGCCCAGTCCCGCTCCGCCCAGCTGGGCCTGGTGCGAGGGATCGGTCTGGACGAAAGCCTCGAAGATGGCGGCGCGGGCTTCCGGGGCGACGCCGGGACCGGTGTCGCGGACGGAGAAGCGAACGCGGCCGTTCGGCGCCGGCTCGGCGCTCAGCAGCACGCCGCCGACCTCGGTGAACTTGATGGCGTTGCCGGCGTAGTTCAGCAGCACCTGCCGCAGGCGGCCCTCGTCGGCCAGGATCGCGGGCAGGCCGGGCGCAGCGGCCCAGGCGATCTCGATGGCCTTCTCGTGAGCGCGCGGGCTGAGCAGCTCGGCCACCTGGCGCAGCAGGTTCTCGACGTCGACCGGGGCGGCGTGCAGCTCGATGGCCGTGGCGCCCAGGCGGGCGAAGTCGAGCACGTCGTTGACCAGCGACAGCAGGTGGTCGCCGCTTTCGCGCAGGGCGCCGACATAGGCCCGCTGCTCGGCGGTCAGCCGCGTGCCCTCCAACAGCCGCGCCATGCCCAGCACTCCGTTCAGCGGGGTGCGGAACTCGTGGCTGAGCGTCGCCAGCTGTTCGGGGGTGATCCCGGCGGAGGAAGGACGGTTGGTCATGGCGCCGGAGCTTAGCGGTCACGGCTTAACGACGGGTGTTCGACACCAGGAATTTCAGGGTGTCCGCCGGCCGCCGTTTCGATCAGGTAAGTAAGAATTTGTTTCCCATTTGAGATTGAGCGCCGCCGATTGCAATTTTCGCGTCCGGCCCCAGGCATTTCGCGTCCAGCCGTCAGTCGTCGCCAGGCTTGCCGTATCGCAGATATTCGAACGTTCCGTCGCCCAACCCAAATCTTGTTCAAAACAGCAAAGCAAAGATTTCATACTCGTCGCCTACGGACGAAACAAATAATATAATTGCGACGTGCTTTTCTTCTGATCACCAGGACTGACTTGTCGAGCCCAAATCACAAGCTCTCGATTGCGAAGTGCTGAAAACTTCGACATCGTCCTGTCATCGAGCGCCTCTAGGCTGAATCAAGATCGCGACCATGCTGGAAGCGCCTAGAACACTCGGCCCACCCAAGACCCAGCGGCGACCGTCCAGAACAAGACCCCCATCGGAGGAAACCCATGACCACCCTGACCGTGGGCGATCTCGCCCTGATCGGCTACAGCGCCGACACCGCCGGCAAGTCGTTCTCGTTCGTGCTGCTGACGGCGGTCGAGGCCGGCACGGTGATCAGCTTCACCGACAACGGCTGGCTGGCGGCGGGCGGGTTCCGGGCCGGCGAGGGGGTCTACACCTATACGGCGGGGGCCGGCGGCGCGGCGGCGGGCACGGTGATCACGGTCACGGGCCTGACCGGCTCGCTGAACCCCTCGACCTCGGGCGACCAGATCATCGCCTACCAGGGCTCGGGCGCCTCGGCGACGCCGCTGTTCGCCCTGGACTTCGCCGACGGCAACACGATCTATGCCGGCGACGCGACCAATTCCAACACCTCGGCCATTCCGGCCGGCCTGGCGACCGGCAGCACCGCCCTGGCCTTCGGGACCGACAACGGCGCTTATGTCGGGACCACCACCGGAACCAGGGCCGAGATCCTGTCGGCCATCGGCAATTCGGCCAACTGGTCGCTCGATGACGGCGTGCCCGTCCCCTACAAGACCGGCTTCACGGTCACCGACGGCGGCGCGCCCAGCGCCAATGTCTCGATCAGCGACGTCACCCTCAGCGAGGGCGATTCCGGCGACCAGGTGATGACCTTCACGGTCACCCGCACCAACACCACCGGCGCCTTCACGGTCGACTTCGCCACCCATGACGGTTCGGCCCAGGCCGGGACCGACTACGCCGAGACCCACGGGACCCTGACCTTCGCGGCCGGCGGCCCGGCCAGCCAGACCGTGTCGGTGACGATCCACGGCGACGCGACGCCCGAGCCGAACGAGGCCTTCACGGTCGATCTCTCCAACCTGGTGGTGACCAGCGGCGCGGCGGCCCTGATCGACGCGATCGGCCAGGGGGCCATCGTCAACGACGACTTCGCGCCGGTGGCGATCTACGACATCCAGGGCGCCGGCCACGTCTCGGCCTATAACGGCCAGACCGTCTCGACCCAGGGCGTGGTGACGGCGATCGACACGACCGGTTCGCGCGGCTTCTGGATCCAGGACGCTACCGGCGACGGGAACGACGCCACCTCGGACGCCATCTTCGTGTTCACCAACGCCATCCCGACCGTCCATGTCGGCGACCTGGTGCACGTGAGCGGCACGGTCGACGAGTACAACGGCGGCGTCACCACCAACCTGTCGATCACCGAGATCGCCGCCCCGACCGTCAGCGTGATCGGCACGGGGACGGTGACCGCCACGGTGCTGGGCGCCGGCGGCCGGGCCATTCCCAACACGGTGATCGACGACGACCATCTTTCCAGCTTCGATCCGGCCACGGACGGCGTCGACTTCTACGAGTCGGTCGAGGGCATGCTGGTCACCGTGCACAACGCCCAGGCGACGGGCGCCACCTACCAGGGCCAGACCTGGGTGGTGGCCGACAACGGCGCGGACGCCACGGGCCTGAACAGCCGCGGCGGCGTCACCGTGTCGGACGGCGACAACAATCCCGAGCGGATCCTGGTCTATGCCGACAGCGGCGTGAACCCGGGCTTCTCGGCCGGCTACGTGCTGGGCGACCACCTGGGCGACGTCACCGGCGTGGTCAGCTATTTCGGCGGCGAATACGAGGTGCTGGCGACCTCCGTCCAGAACACCACCAGCAACGGCCCCGTGCCGCTGGAGACCACCAGCCTGGCCGGCGACGCCAGTCACCTGGCGATCGGCGCCTATAACCTCGAGAACATTTCGCCGCTGGACCCGGACGCCAAGTTCGCGGCCCTGGCCGCCGACATCGCCCATAACCTGGGCGCGCCCGACATCCTGGGCGTCGAGGAGATCCAGGACTCCGACGGCGTGGGGACCGGTTCGGACCTCAGCGGCGCGGCGACCCTGAACAAGCTGGTGGCGGCCATCGAGGCGGCCGGCGGCCCGCACTACAGCTGGGTCGAGGTGGCCCCGACCACGCCCAACAGCACGGGCGGCCAGAGCAACGGCAACATCCGCAGCGCCTTCCTCTATCGCGCCGACCGGGTGGACTATGTCGAGGGCTCGGCCCGGCTGATCCAGGACACCACGGGCGCGACCGACGCCTTCCACAACAGCCGCAACCCCTTGGCCGCCGAGTTCGTGTTCCATGGCGAGACGATCACCGCCATCGACGTGCACAACTATTCGCGCGGCGGCAGCGACCCGCTGTTCGGCGCCAACCAGCCGGCGGTGACCAACGGCGACGACCGCCGGGTCGACCAGACCACGGCCGTGCGCGACTACGTCCAGGGCCTGTTGGCCGCCGACCCGGACGCCCACGTCACGGTGATGGGCGACTTCAACGGCTATTATTACGAGCAGACCCTGACCCTGCTGGAGGCCAATGGCGACCTCTACAACCTGGCCCGCACCCTGACCCCCGAGGAGCGCTACTCCTACATCTTCGAGGGCAACGCCCAGCAGATCGACAACCTGCTAGTCTCGCAGAGCCTGAAGGACGGGGCGGTGTTCGACAACGTCCACCTCAACACCGGCCAGGCGGCGATCGACCAGCCCACCGACCACGACGCGATCCTGGCCCTGCTGTCGGTCAACACCGCCCCGGTGGCGACGCTGGACGGGACGTTCACGGTGGCCGAGGACACGGTGCTGACCGTCGACGCCGCCCACGGCGTTCTGGCCAACGACAGCGACGCCAACAGCGACGCGCTGAGCGCTGTGCTTGGCCAGGGCCCGACCTACGGCACGCTGGTGCTGAACGCCGACGGCTCGTTCGTCTATACGGCGGGCGCCGACTACAACGGCGGCGACAGCTTCACCTACACCGCCCACGACGCGTTCGGCGGCGTCTCGGGCGTGGTGACGGTCCTGCTGGGCGTCGAGGCGGTCAATGACGCCCCGGTCGGCGCGGCCGACACGGCCAGCGTCGCCGAGGACGCCTCGATCCTGGTCGATGTGCTGGCCAACGACCACGACGTCGACCTGGACGGCCTGGTCATCGCGGCCCTGTCGGGGACCAAGTCGGCCCTGGGCGCCTCGATCAGCCTCGAGAACGGCCAGGTTCGCTACGTGGCCGACGCGGACAGCTTCGACCAACTGGCCGCCGGCCAGTCGGTGGTCGACAGCTTCACCTACACCGCCTCGGACGGCCACGGCGGCTTCACCGCCCCGATCACGGTCAGCGTCACGGTGGGCGAGGCGGGCGACAACCGCAGCCTGTCGGGCGGGCTGTGGCAGGCCAACAGCTTCACCGACGCGCCCGGCAAGGACACTACCTATACCGGCGGCCTGCTCAAGGACGTGATCGACGGCGGCGACGGCGCCGACACCTTGAGGGGCCTGGCGGGCTACGACACGCTGACCGGCGGGGCCGGGGCCGACTTCCTCGACGGCGGCCTGGACGGCGACTACCAGCGCGGCGGGGCCGGCGCCGACCGGATCGTCTACGACGCGGCCGACTATGTGATCGACGGCGGCGCGGACCGGGACACCCTGATCCTGAACGTCGGCGCCACCGTGAACCTGGCCAACATGTCGACTAGCCAGGTCGCGGGCGGGGCCTATGTGGCGGGTTTCGAGGACGTCGACGCCTCGGGCGCGACGGCCGGCGTGACCCTGACCGGTTCGGCCTATAACAACAGCCTGACCGGCGGCGCGTTGGCCGACACCCTGGTCGGCGGGGCGGGCTTCGACACCCTGGCCGGCGGGGCGGGGAACGACGTCCTCGACGGCGGCGCCGACGGCGATTACCAGCGCGGCGGCGAGGGCGACGACCGGATCGTCTACGACGCGGCCGACTACGTGATCGACGGCGGCGCGGGCCGCGACACCCTGGTCCTCAACGTCGGCGCGACCGTGAACCTGGCCAATCTCTCCAGCAGCCAGATCGCGGGCGGGGCCTATGTGTCCAGCTTCGAGAACGTCGACGCCTCGATGGCCGCGGCCGGCGTGACCCTGACCGGCTCGCAGTACAACAACAGCCTGGTCGGCGGGGCCGGCGCCGACATGATCTCCGGCGGCGGCGGCGCGGACCTGCTGGCGGGCGGCTTCGGCGCCGACACCTTCGTGTTCGCCGCGGCCTCGGATTCCGCGCCGACCGCGCGGGACGTCATCCTCGACTTCGGGGCGGGCGACAGAATCGACCTGTCGGGCATCGACGCCAACACGGCCCTGGCCGGCGACCAGGGCTTCACCCTGAACAACCAGACGGGCCATGCCGGCGACATGGCCTTCTTCTACGACGCCCAGGGCGACCGCACGGTCGTTCTGCTCTACACCGACAACAGCGGACAGGCCGCCTCGATCTTCGAGCTGGCGGGCAACCATGGCCTGACGACGTCGGACTTCATCCTCTGATCAGGCTCTGATCAGGCCAAGGCGCGGGACGGGGCCTTCAGTGCACCGTCCCGGTCGGGGCGCTGGCCTCGACGGCGACCGTCGCCAGCACCGCGCGGCGCTCGTCCAGCACCTCGACCAGCAGGGTCCCGTCCTGGGCGAATTCGTCGGCATTGTCGCGCAGCCACTCGCCGGCGATCCGCGCCGCCTCGACCTTGGCGGCGTCGAGGTCGTCGAGCATCTCGCCCTCGTCGTCGGTCAGGACGTGGCCGTCGCTGAGCTGGAAGAAATAACGCATCGGTCTGGTCTCACGCCTTGCCGCGGTTGTTCTGGGTGTCGACCATGACGTCCTCCTTTCCGTAGGAATCCCGTTCACGGGCCGGCGGTTCCGAGGTTGCGTCCCGCTACTTCGCGCCCTCGCGCCGGGCGCTCTCGCGTTCGGCCCGCTCCTTCAGCTCCTCGTCGAGGCTGGCGGTGTCCCAGGCGCCGGCCCCGTCGCCGGGACGCAGACGGGCCAGGTCGGCGGTCAGCAGCCGGTCCATGGTCTGGGCCGCGTCGCGCGAGGCCAGAATATAGGCCTCCTCCTGGCCCCAGACGGGACGCAGATCCTCGAACGACTTGCGGTCGTGGCGACGGAAGATCCCGGCGGCGCGGTGGGCCCGGTGGGCGCGATAGCCCAGCTTCTGCAGGGCGGTGGTCCCCAGGGCCAGGGCGGCCTCGAAGGTCTCGCGCTCGACCGCGTCGGCGCCATTGGCCAGCAGGTCGTAGGCGTGGCGGCGGTCCCAGGCCCGGGCCAGGATCACCAGGTCGGGGAAGGCCTTGCGGGCGGTCTCGACCAGTTCGACGGTCTTTTCGCGGTCATCCAGGGCGACGATCAGCATCCGGGCCCGCTCGATGCCGGCGGCCCGCAGCAGGTCCATCCGCGTGGCGTCGCCATAGTGCACCCGGCGGCCGAAGCGGCGCAGCAGGTCGATCTGCTCGATGTCGCTGTCCAGCACCGTCGAGCGGAAGCCGTTGGCGGTCAGCAGGCGGCCGGTGATCTGGCCGAAGCGGCCGAAGCCGGCGATGATGATGTCCGGCTCGCCGTCGTCGAAGGCGCCGGTGTCGGGCGTGACCTTGGGAATGGCGGCGTCGGCCATCTGGGCGATGCGCTCGTAGAGGATCATCGCCACCGGGGTCAGGGCCATGGAGACGGCGACGGCGGCGGTCAGCAGGGCCGCCAGGGTCGCGCCGATCACGCCGGCCCCGACGGTGAAGCTCAGCAGCACGAAGGCGAATTCACCGCCCTGGGCCAGGGCGGTGGCGACGGCCGCCGCCCCCCGCGCCGGCGCGCCGAACAGCCGCGCCAGGCCGAACATGACGCCGAACTTCAGGAGCATCAGCCCCAGCACCAGGCCGATCAGCACCAGGGGCTGGCTGGCCACCAGCTTCAGGTCGATGCCCGCGCCGACGGTGATGAAGAACAGGCCCAGCAGCAGGCCCCGGAAGGGCTCGATGTCGGTTTCCAGCTCGCGGCGGAACTCGCTCTCGGCCAGCACCACCCCGGCCAGGAAGGCGCCCAGGGCCGGCGACAGGCCGACGGTCTGCATGATGCTGGCCACGCCGACCACGATCAGCAGGGCCGCGGCGGTGAAGATCTCGCGCAGGCGGGCCTCGGCGATGAAGCGGAAGATCGGCCGCACCAGATAGCGGCCGCCGCCGACCACGGCGCCGACGGCGACGAACACCGCCAGGCCCTGGGCCCAGGGCGGCAGGTGGGCCACCAGGCTTGGCCCGCCATGGCCGGCGGCCTCGGCATGGACCGGCGGAGCGATGGTCGCCAGGGTCGGCAGCAGGGCGAACATCGGGATCACCGCCAGGTCCTGCAGCAGCAGCACCCCGAAGGCCGCGCGTCCGACCGGTCCCTGCCTCAGGCCCTTCTCGTCCAGGGTCTGCAGGACGATGGCGGTCGAGGACATGGCCAGGACCAGGCCCACGGCCAGGGCCGTCTGCCAGGGCAGGCCCAGCGCCATCGAGACGCCGGCCACGGCCAGCGCCGTGCCGACCACCTGGGCCCCGCCCAGACCGAAGATCGCCTTGCGCATGTCCCACAGGGTGGACGGCTGGACCTCCAGCCCGATCAGAAACAGCAGGATCACCACGCCGAACTCGGCGAATTTCATCACGTCGGTCTGTTCGCCGACCAGCGACAGGGCGAACGGGCCGATCACCACCCCCGCGATCAGGTAGCCCAGTACCGAGCCCAGGCCCAGGCGCTTGGCGATCGGCACGGAGATGACGGCGGCGCCGAGATAGACCAGGGCTTGCAGCAGGAACGGCATGGATCAGGCTCCCAGTTCGGCGTCGGCGGGCGACGTCAGCAGCGAGCCGATGCGGGCGCGGTAGCGCTGGGCCTCGGCCTTCAGCTCCTCGTCGTCCTTGGTCGCCGCCCCATGCACCACGAAGGGCGTCTCCCAGACCATGCCGCACAGATAGGCGGTCTGCTCCAGCGGGCGCAGGAATTCGTCCATGGAAAAGCGGTTGTAGCCATGGGCGTGATAGGCCTTGGCCGCCCCGCCGGTGGTGCAGGCGGCGAACAGCCGCTTGCCGGCCAGGGCGTTGCCCTCCAGGCCGTAGGCGAAGCCGTGCAGCCACACCAGGTCGAACCACTCCTTCAGCAGGGCCGGGGTCGAGTACCAGTAGAGCGGGAACTGCACGGCGATCACGTCGTGCGCCAGCAGCTTCTCTTGCTCGGCCTCGATGTCGATCGCGAAGTCCGGATAGGTCTCGTAGAGGTCGTGGAAGGTGACCCCGTCCAGCCCCTTGGCGGCCCTGGCCAGCGCGCGGTTGGCGCGCGAGCGTTCAAGCGCGGGGTGGGCCAGGGTCAGCAGCACGCCCGAGGTGGCGGGCGTCTCGATCCCGGTGCTAGCTTCCCCAGCGTCAGTCTGATCGGTCACGCCGCTACTCCACGCATCGAAATTTTATTCATCAAGGGTTGAATTTCTTCGGCCGGCGGCTCAGAGCAGTCGGCGAACGTCGCTCCGGGAGGAACCATGGTCGACAAGGTCAAGTCCACAGCCGCCGAGGCGCTGGCGGGTCTTTTATTCGATGGCATGACCATCATGGCCGGCGGTTTCGGCCTGTGCGGCATTCCCGAGAACCTGATCGCGGCGATCCGCGAAACGGGCGTCAAGGACCTCACGGTGGTCTCCAACAATTGCGGCGTCGACGGCTTCGGCCTGGGGATCCTGCTGGAGAACCGCCAGATCAAGAAGATGGTCTCGTCCTATGTGGGCGAGAACAAGCTGTTCGAACAGCTCTACCTCAGCGGCGAGCTGGAGCTGGAGTTCAATCCGCAGGGCACCCTGGCCGAGCGCATCCGGGCCGGCGGGGCGGGCATCCCCGCCTTCTTCACCCGCACCGGTTACGGCACCCTGGTGGCCGAGGGCAAGGAGACCCGCGAGTTCGACGGCGAGATGTATGTGATGGAGCGCGGCCTGACCGCCGACCTGTCGATCGTCAAGGCCTGGAAGGCCGACGCCGAGGGCAACCTCGTCTACCGCAAGACCGCCCGCAACTTCAATCCGATGATGGCCACGGCCGGCAAGGCCACGGTCGTCGAGGTCGAGGAGATCGTCGAGATCGGCGCGCTGGACAAGGACGGCATCCATACCCCCGGCATCTATGTCGACCGCCTGATCAAGGGCGCGAAGTTCGAGAAGCGGATCGAACGCGTCACCACCCGTCCCCGCGAAACCGCTCAGGAGCAAGCGTGATGGCCTGGACGCGCGACCAGATGGCCGAACGAGCCGCCAAGGAACTGCGGGACGGCTTCTATGTGAACCTGGGCATTGGCATCCCGACCCTGGTGGCCAACTATATCCCCGAGGGCATGAGCGTGACGCTGCAGAGCGAGAACGGCATGCTGGGCATGGGCCCCTTCCCCTATGAGGGCGAGGAGGACGCCGACCTGATCAACGCCGGCAAGCAGACGATCACCGAACTGGACTCCAGCTCCTACTTCTCGTCGGCCGACAGCTTCGCGATGATCCGCGGCGGCCACATCGCCCTGTCGATCCTGGGCGGCATGCAGGTGGCCGAAAACGGCGACCTGGCCAACTGGATGGTGCCCGGCAAGATGGTCAAGGGCATGGGCGGGGCCATGGACCTGGTGGCCGGCGTCAAGCGGGTGGTGGTGGTGATGGACCACTGCGAGAAGTCCGGCGCGCCCAAGCTGCTGAAGCGATGCTCCCTGCCGCTGACCGGAGCGGGAGTCGTCGACCTGCTGATCACCGAGCTGGGCGTGTTCGAGATCAACCGCGGCAAGACGCCGGTGAAGCTGATCGAGCTGGCGCCCGACGTGACCGTGAACGACGTGAAGGCCAAGACCGAGGCGGATTTCGAGGTCGGGGTCTAAGATCCTCCCCCTGTGGGGCAGGTGTCGGCGCAGCCGACGGAGGGGGGAGTGGCAGGTCCGCGGTCACGATCCGGATCGACAGCCCCATAACTCCCCCACCGGCCTTCGGCCGCCTCCCCCACAGGGGGAGGATCCAGGTCCTACGGAGTCGGCTCCGGATCCGGCGGCAGGCCCGTCTTCGGATCCCGCGGCACGGGCTGGAAGCCCTCGGCGATGAACAGGTCGGTCCGCCGCGAGCGCTTCTTGTCCAGCCGCACACGGACGATCTGCAGGTCCGAGGTCTTGGCGAAGTCCTGCCTGATCTTGGCGCGATAGGTCCCCTCCAGGCTGGCGATCAGGGCCCGGCGCCCCAGGGCGGCGTCCAGCGGGGCCTCGGCCTCGGCCTGGTTGCGGGCGGCGATCTCGTGCACCCACATCCGCAGCGGCGGGGCGGCGGGCGTGCCGAAATAGTCGCGGCCGTAATAGGCGGCCACGTTGTAGAGGAAGCGGTCGTCGACGGCGACGGCGGTCAGGCCGCCGTGCAGGGCCTGCTCCTCGCGCGAGCGCTCGATGATCGCCTGCACCGTCTGGTCCCAGCCGCGAGCCCGCTTGAAGGCGTTGGCCATGCCCATGGCCTCGGCCGTGCGCGGCGCGATCACCCAGGCCAGGAACACCGCCGCCAGCACCGCCTGCAGGGCCAGGCCGCCGACCAGCCACCGGCGGGCCTCCCAGCGCAGCAGCCAGGCGGCGACCAGCACCGAGCCGGCGACATAGGCCGCCCCGGCCCAGTTGGCGTTGGCCCGCGACACGAAGGCCTGGGCCGCCACCGTGACCAGCGGCGGCAGGGCGAAGCACAGCAGCATGACGTCGGCCGGGGCCAGCCGCTTGCGCGCGGCCAGCAGCAACGCGCCGCCGCCCAGGACGCCGAACGGCACCGGCCCGAACACCCCGAACTGCGACCCGACGAACTGGACCAGCTCCAGCGGGTTGAACAGCTTGCCGGCCTTCCAGTTGGCGTTGGCCGCCGTGTGCTCCAGCGTCGAGAAATGGTGCTGGTAGTTCCAGATCATGTTCGGGGCGAACACCGCCAGCAGGGTGGCGAAGAAGGCGACCGCCATGGCTGGCGTCCAGGCCCGTCGGGCGTCGCGCGACAGGACCAGGTGCGCGCCCAGGCTGGCCAGGGCGTAGATCGCCGCATACTTGGACAGGAACGCCAGGCCCAGGGCGGCGCCCATGCCGGCCGCTACCCAGGTCCGCGCCCTGGGCGAGGCGTGGGGCAAGGCCACGCAGGCCCAGATCATCAAGGCCAGGAAGAACAGCAGCGGGGTGTCGGTGGTGATCAGCACCGACGACAGCTGGACGCCGGGCATCAGGATGAAGATCGCCGCGGCCGCCGCCCCGACCCAGCTCCCGCCGCGCTCGGCGCCGTAGAGCCGCGTGGCGATGCGCGAGACCACCAGGGCCGTGCCGGCGTTGATCAACGGCGAGCCGATGCGCAGCCAGGCCTCGGCGTCGCCGCCGATCCGCGTGGTCGCCCAGATCAGCCAGGCGATCACCGGCGGCTTGGAAAAATAGCCGAAATCCAGGTGGCGCGACCACAGCCAGTACTGGGCTTCGTCCGGGTACAGTTCCAGGGGCGTGACGAACAGCGCCACGACCCGCAGAACCGTCAGAACCCCGACCAAGATCAGCGTCAGCCGCCAGATTCGCGCCCGAGCCGGCCGCGCCGTTTCATCAAGGGCCACGCTGTTTTCTCCCGCATAAGTAAGAGGACGCTGACTAAATCTTCCGCAAGCGGCCCCCCGGAGGCGGGTTTATCCGCGATCGTGGCCTTTCCGTCACCAAACCTTCTAAATAGGTCGCTAAACAACCCCACAATGAGCGGTCCGGCGGGCTTCATGCACCCCGTTGCGACCTGAACGAGGGGACTAAATCAAGATGATGACGAAAAAGCTCGCCTGTCTGGCGTCGACCGCCCTGGTCGGCTGCCTGCTCAGCGCCACCGCCGCCATGGCCCAGTCGACCGGTACGGACGCCGTCGAGCAGGTCGTGGTCACCGCCGCGGGTCAACGGAACCAGAACGGCGCGATCGTTCAGCAGATCGTGCCGAAGTCGCGGTCGACCATCACCCAGGAATTCATCGCCCGCCAGGTGCCCGGCCAGACGATCCTGGATTCGCTGAACCTGCTGCCCGGCGTCAACTTCACCAACAATGACGCCTATGGCTCGGCCGGCGGCGACATCACCATCCGCGGCTTCGACGCGCAACGTATCGCCCTGCTGCAGGACGGCGTTCCGCTGAACGACAGCGGCAACTACCAGATCTACCCGAACCAGCAGCTGGATTCGGAGCTGATCGCCAAGGTCGACGTCAATACGGGCACCACCGACGTCGACAGCCCGACGGCCGCGGCGGCCGGCGGCACCATCAACTACGTGACCCGCAAGCCCGCCGACGAGTTCGGCGGCGTCATTGAGGCCCAGGCCGGCGACGGCAACTTCCGCCGCTTCTTCGGCGTGATCGACACCGGCAAGGTCGGCCCGCTCGGCACCAGCGCCTGGTTCAGCTACGCCGACGCGATCAACGACGTGTTCAACGGCCCGGGCAAGATCCACAAGAAACAGTACAACGCGCGGATCTATCAGCCGATCGGCGACAACGGCGACTTCGTCAGCCTGATCTTCAACTACAACCAGAACCGCAACAACTTCATCAACCGCATGTCGCTGGCCCAATTCCAGGCCGGCACCGGCATCGGCTACAGCCGCGCCACCTGCGCTCGCCCGACCCCGGTCGCCGGCACGGCCCAGATCGATGTCAACGCGGGCACCTGCTACAAGTACAACATCAACCCGTCGAACACGGGCAACATCCGCGGCCAGTCGCTGTTCCACATCGGCGACAACTTCATCCTGACGGTCGACCCCTCGTTCCAGTACGTGCTGGCCAACGGCGGCGGTCGCGGCCTGTTCAACGAAAGCGGCAACGGCACGGGCAGCGGCATCATCCGCGGCAGCGCCCTGACCGGCGGCCAGGACCTGAACGGCGACGGCGACACGCTGGACACCGTCCTGCTGTACGCGCCGAACACGACCAACACGCGCCGCTACGGTCTGACCTCGTCGCTGATCTGGAAGTTCGCCGACAATCAGAGCTTCCGCGTCGCCTACACCTTCGACGAAGCCCATCACCGCCAGACCGGCGAATACACGACGTTCAGCGGCGACACGACGCCGAACGACGTGTTCGGCGGCAAGGACGGCTACGGCAAGTCGATCAAGCTGTCGGACGGCAGCATCCTGCGCAAGCGCGACCGCGTTTCGGTCGCCACCCTGAACCAGATCTCGGCCGAATATCGCGGCAAGTTCATGGACGACAAGGTCCTGCTGAACGTCGGCCTCCGCGCGCCGTTCCTCAAGCGCGAGCTGCACAACTTCTGCTATCAGGCCGACACCTTCACCGCCTACTGCACCAACCAGACCCCGACGGCCGTGGCGGGCAGCAACGACGGCGCCGGCCAGACCCTGGTCACCCTGCCGGGCCAAGGCGCGACCCAGTACGGTCGTCCGCGCGAGTTCACCCGCAAGTACGACAAGGTCCTGCCGAACATCGCCGCCAGCTACAACCTGACCGACCACCAGTCGGTCTACGCCAGCTACGCCGAGACCCTGTCGGCGCCGCGCACCGACGACCTGTACGACAAGAAGCTGACCAGCCCGAAAGCCGAAACCACCCAGGCTTACGACGTCGGTTATCGCTTCCAGTCGCCGACTGTCATGCTGGCCGCTTCGGTCTACTACACCAGCTTCCAGAACCGCATCGAGCGCGCCTTCAACGAGCAGGACAACATCGCCTTCTCGGTCAACGTAGGCGACGTCAAGCTGAAGGGCTTCGACGCCCAGTTCGGCTTCAAGCCGGAAGACTACATCAGTTTCTACGCCTCGTTCTCGTACGCGGACTCGGAAATACAGGAAAACATCCCCGGCACCGCGCTGGGCACTCTGCTGCTGACCAAGGGCAAGGAGCTCTACGAAGCGCCGAAGTACCAGGGCGTCGCTCGCATCGACTGGGACATCACCGAGGCGCTCAGCCTCGGCGTCCAGGCCAAGTACGTCGGCGAGCGCTGGACCAACCTGGTCAACACCGAAAAGGTGCCCCACTACGCCCTGCTGGACATGGACGCCCGCTACAAGCTGGACGGCTTCGGCATGAAGGACACCTACGTCCAGATCAACGTGAAGAACCTGGCCAACGAGAAGTACCTCGGCGACCTGGCCGTGAACCCGTCGGGCACGGGCCTGGGCCAGCCGGGCTATCCGCGCACGGCCAGCATCACCCTGCACGCCGCGTTCTAAGCGCAGCGTACAGCGGACTTGAGAACGAGGGCGGTCCGGAAACGGGCCGCCCTTTTTCTTTTGTCGCACCCGTTCGCTTTACGCCTTCGACGCATTTCCTTCACGCGAACCGGAATCCACTTCGCTTGAAAATGCTCTAGAAGGGCGGCTTGACCCCGGGGCCGTCCCGGCCCATTTGCGCCTCCCGTTTCGATCCAGGTTTCCGCCATGACCCCGACCGTCCCCGCCGAGTGGGCTCCGCACCGCGCCATGTGGCTGGGCTTCCCCAGCCACGCCGAGCTCTGGCAGGAAGACCTCGACCAGGCCCAGGACGAGGTCGCCGCCCTGGCGCGCGCCCTGGCCGGCCCCGGCGGCGAGCGGGTGCGGCTGATGGTGGTCGGCGACGAGGCCGAGGCCGCCGCCCGCGCCCGGCTGTCCGACACCGCGGTCGAGATCGTCCGCGGCCAGTTCGGCGACATCTGGCTGCGCGACACCGGCCCGATCTTCATCGAGACCGCCGGCGGCGCGGTGGCGGCCGGCTTCAAATTCAACGGCTGGGGCGGCAAGTACCAGCTGGAGGGCGACGACATCGTCGCCGAGCAGATCGCCGCCGCCAGCGGCGCGCCCCTGGCCCGCAACGCCTTCGTCCTGGAGGGCGGGGCGCTGGACCATGACGGCGCCGGCACCATCCTGACCACCCGCCAGTGCCTGCTGAACGAAAACCGCAACGGCGACTGGGACGAGGCCAAGGCGAGCGCCGCCCTGGCCGCCGCCCTGGGCGCGCGCAAGGTGCTGTGGCTGGGCGACGGCCTGCTGAACGACCATACCGACGGCCATGTCGACAACCTGGCCCGCTTCGTCGCGCCGGGCGTGGTGGCCTGCCCCATGGCCTTCGGGACCGACGACCCCAACGCCGAGGTCTACGCCGAGACCGCCCGGACCCTGGCCGCGATGACCGACAGCCGCGGCTCGCCGCTGCAGGTCGTCCGCATTCCCTCGCCCGGCCGCATCGTCGACGAGGACGGCGAGGTCATCCCCGCCTCGCACATGAACTTCCTGATCGCCAACGAGGCGGTGATCGTGCCGATCTACGCCGAGGAATCCGGCGCCTTCGCCGTCGAGGTGATCCGCGGCCTGTTCCCCGAGCGCGAGGTGATCGGCCTGCCCTCCACCGCCATCCTGACCGGCGGCGGCTCGTTCCATTGCATCAGCCAGCAGGAGCCCGGCGAATGACCCGCACCCTCAGCGTCGCCGCGATCCAGACCGCGTACGGGATGGACCTGCAGGCCAACCTCAAGAAGACCGAGCACTTCATCCGCGAGGCCGCCGCCAAGGGCGCCCAGGTGATCCTGCCGTCCGAGCTGTTCCAGGGGCCATATTTCTGCGTCGCCCAGGAGGAGCGCTGGTTCGCGGAAGCCCATCCGTGGCGCGAGCACCCGGTGGTCAAGGCCATCGCCCCCCTGGCCGGCGAACTGGGCGTCGTCATCCCGATCTCGATCTTCGAGAAGGAAGGCCCGCACTATTTCAACAGCCTGGTGATGGCCGACGCCGACGGGTCGCTGCTGGGCCTCTATCGCAAGAGCCACATCCCCGACGGCCCCGGCTACATGGAGAAGTACTATTTCCGGCCGGGCGACACGGGCTTCAAGGTCTGGGACACCCGTTTCGGCCGCCTGGGCGTCGGCATCTGCTGGGACCAGTGGTACCCCGAGGCCGCTCGCGCCATGGCGCTGATGGGCGCCGAGTGTCTGTTCTACCCGACCGCCATCGGCAGCGAGCCGCATGACCCGAGCCTGGACACCGCCCTGCCGTGGCGGCGGGCCATGCAGGGCCACGCCGTCAGCAACGTGATCCCGGTGGTCGGCGCCAACCGCATCGGCTTCGAGCCCTGGGACGGCTATCCGAACGGCGGCCAGACCTTCTACGGCTCTTCCTTCGTCGCCGACCATCGCGGCGACCTGGTCAGCGAGCTGGGCCGGGCCGACGAGGGGATCGTCGAGGCGACCTTCGACCTGGACTTCCTGCAGACCCACCGCGCGGCCTGGGGTTTCTTCCGCGACCGCCGGCCGGAACTCTACGCCAGCCTGGCCAGCGGCCGGCCGGCCTGATCGCCGCGCTGGACGCCGACCTCCAGGCCTCGAAACGGGGATGAACCCTCTCAGTGGGCCGCGGCGCCCCCGGTCGCCGCGCCCGCCCCCGCATGGAACATCCGGCCCTTCTCGGTGATCAGCACGGCCAGGAGCCCCGCGAGGCCGAAGCCCGCGAAGCCCAGGGTCAGGGGCACGGTGGTGCCGTCGAACAGCTGGCCGATCCAGAAGCCGAACAGCGCCCCGCCGATGGTGGTGATGAAGCCCTGCACCGAGGCGGCCGTGCCGGCCAGGTGGCCCAGCGGCTCCATGGCGATCGAGCCGAAGTTCGACATCACCAGGCCGAAGCAGAACATCATTCCCGCCTGCAGCAGCGAGAAGGTCCACAGGGTCTCGTGGCCGCTCACGGCGACCAGGGCGTGGACCGCCGCGAAGCCGATATAGCCCAGCAGGGCGACGTGCGAGACCAACCGCATGCCCAGGCGGCCGACGATGCGGGAATTGATCAGGGACGAGATCGCGATGCCGCCCGCGATGCCCGCGAAGATCAGGGGGAAGGCCCTGCCCGCCCCCAGCACGTCGACGAACACCTGCTGGGCCGAGTTCAGAAAACCGAACAGCCCGCCCAGCACCAGGGTGGCGGCCAGGGTGTAGCCGACGGCGATCCGGTTGGTCAGGCACTCCTTGAACGCAGCCAGCACCGGCGTGACCTCCAGGGGCACGCGGTCTTCGGGGTGCAGGGTCTCGGGCAGCTTGAGCCACGACCAGGCGATCACCGCCAGGCCGAAGATCGACAGGACGCCGAACACCCAGGGCCAGGGCGCGACCAGCAGGATGGCCTGGCCCACCGACGGGGCGATGATCGGCACGCCCAGGAAGACGATGAACGACAGCGACATCACCCGCGCCATCTGCCGCCCGCTGTAGCAGTCGCGCACGATCGACACGGCCAGCACCCGCGTGGAGGCCGCCCCGACCCCGCACAGGGCACGGGCGATCAGCAGCATCTCGAACGATCTGGCGAAGGCGCAGGCGGCGGCGAAGACCACATAGAGCGACAGCCCCACCAGCAGCACGGGCTTGCGACCATAGCGGTCAGCCAGCGGCCCGTAGGCGATCTGGGCCGCGCCGAAGCCCAGCAGGTAGGCCGTCAGGATCCACTGGCGATCGTTGTCGGCGGTCACGCCCAGGGCGTGGCCGATCTGCGGCATGGCCGGCAGCATGGAATCGATGGCCAGGGCGTTGGTGGCCATCATCGCCGCGATCAGGGCGACGAACTGGCCAAAGCCCATGCCAGGATGGGGACCGGGATCAGCCCCAGGGGCGGCGGCGACGGGACGGGATGACATGACGCTCTTCTTCACGGGCCGGGACGCCGAAGCGCCGGCGGGCGCGAGACGCTTTGGTCGCGATATAGGTCAGAGCCGTCCGCTCGCCAAACGGACTCCGATTCAGGGGGCCATCTGGAACTGGATGCTCACCGTCTGATCGTCGCCGACCTTGGAAGCGCCCTCCTGCGACTGGCCCAAGCTGGCCACGCGCAGCAGGGGCTGCGAGCCGGGCTGTCCCGGCGGGGCGTTGCGCAGGGCGGCCAGGCTGGGCTGGGCGGCCGTCAGGGCCCGATGGAAGGCCGCGGCGCGCTGCAGGGCGAGGGCGGCCGCCTGCTGTCCCTCGGCGCTGAACGCGTCGAGATTGGTCTGGCTGGTCACGTTGACCACCGCCAGCTTCGCGCCGTCGGCGCAGTCGCTTCCGGCGGGCACGCCGAAGCCCAGGCAGGGCAGCCGGCGCATCAGGCTCTGAGCGACCTCGCCGGCGATCCGCCTACCGTCCGGCGAGAGATCGGCCGATCCCGCGACGAACAGCTGGTCGGCGCGGAAATTCAACGAACCGCTCGAGGGATCCCCGGTGATCGGGGCGTTGGCGTCGCGCAGGTCCGCGTCCAGCCCCTGCATCAGCAGCTTCTGCGCGTCGGCCGCCGAGACCGTCTGGGCCGAAGCCTTGGTCGGGGGCGAGAAGGCGAAGCAGCGGCGCTGGCCGGCCGCGCCCGCGCCGGTCTCCGAAAGGGTCGCCTCGCGCACGCACAGCACCTGGGCCTTGTAGTCGATCTCGATGTCGGCGGTCTTGGGCGTCAGATTGGCGGCCGTCTGCAACAGGGCCGCCGTCTCCGGGTGCTTGGCCGTGGTCAGCTTGGCGGTGGTCGAGCGAAACTCAAAGGCGAAATAGCTGAGCATGATGATGAAGATGAAGATCACCCCCACCATCATGTCGGTCATCGAGACGTAGTAGCTTTCGCCCTCTTCGACATCGACCGTACGGCCGCGCTTGCGTCTCATCAGGCGGCGACCCCAGGCGACCCGGCGGCGCGGGCCAGGGCCGCCTCAATGCGACCCAGCACCGTCAGCTGCTCCAGCATCACCTTTTCCGGCGGCGCGAAGCGGACGCAGGCGTCCAGCAGGGCGAAGAAGTGGGCTTCCTGGGCCTCGATGGCCTGACGCCGTCTCCGCGCCGCCAGGCGCAGGATGATCGAAGCCAGAACGCCGGCGATCGAGGTCCAGAACTTGGTGGCGGCGATGGTCAGCAGGTTGATCAGGGCGCCCTGCATAGCCGCCCCGCCGCCGCTCATGGCCGAGGTCGCCTCGGTCAAGGCCGCGACGATGCCCATGAAGGTGATGACCAGGCCGATGGCGACCGTGATGTTGGCCCACCATTCCAGCGTGCGGGCAGGGGTGTCGGCCAGGTCGAAGGCGTCGGCGGCGTGGATGGAGGCCGCCAGACGCCCGTCTTCGGTCGGCGTCAGCTGGCTGCGATAATGGGCCCAGCCGAGTTCGAGCACGGGATGAGCCACGCCGCTCAGTCGCTTGTCGATCGCCTCGAAGGCCTCGGCGAACGCCTTCTGGCGGTCACCGCGCAGGTCGTCCAGCAGGTCGGCGCGACGACGCAGGTCGTCCATCAGCGGCACATATTCGAAATGGCCCGACTGGAAGATCAGCCCGACGGCGAAAACCAGGATGGCCGCCGCCATCATCAGCGCGGCGCCAGGCATGCTGAACACCGCGACCACGAACGACGTTACCGGATCGTGCATCGGAACCTTCGAATCAACTCGGAGGCCACAATACCCCAGCGTGAGGCGCGAATGGGGCGCAGCTTAGCCGTTAAAGGCGCGGATCGCGTCGATGATGCGCTGTTGGTCGGTTTGCGCCAGATACGGGTGCATTGGCAGGGCCAGCACCGTCTGCGCCTTGGCCTCGGTTACCGGCAAGCCGCCGGCCCCGCGCGGGAAGCCAGCATAGGGCGCCTGCACGTGCATGGGCACTGGATAATAGACCGCCGTCGGGATCCCCTGGGTCTTCAGGTGCGCGGCCAAGCCGTCGCGGTTCTCGTGCTCGATCACGTACTGGGCCCAGACCGACACGCCGCCGTCGATGACCTTGGGCGTGGCGATCACCGCGTCCCGCAGTCCCTCGGCGTAGCGGTCGGCCACGATCTGGCGCAGGCCGATCTCTTCCGGGAAGAGGGCCAGCTTCTCGATCAGGATCGCCGCCTGGATCGTATCCAGCCGCGAATTCATGCCGATGCGGGTGTTCAGGTACTTGGTGTCATGGTCGAAGGTGCGGCCGACCAGGTCCGGGGCCACGGCCTTGCCGTGCACCCGGAAGCTGTCCATCAGGTCCCAAAGCTCCTGGTCGTTGGTCAGGACCGCGCCGCCGTCGCCGTAGCAGCCCAGGGGCTTGGCCGGAAAGAAGCTGGTGGTGGCCACGTCGGCCCAGTGCAGCGGATGCTTGCCGTCCAGGGTGCAGCCGAAGCCCTGGGCGCTGTCGGCGACCAGCTTCAAGCCTTCGCGGTCGCAGATGGCCTTGATCGCCGGATAGTCGGCGGGCTGGCCGAACAGGTCGACGGCGATCACCACCCTGGGCGTCAGCTTGCCTTCGGCCTTCACCCCGGCGATGGCGGCCTCCAGCCTGGCGGGGTTCAGATTGAAGGTGTCGGGCAGCACGTCGACGAACACCGGCGTCGCCCCGACCCACGGCACGACTTCAGGCGTGGCCGCGAAGGTAAAGGACGGGCAGAACACCGCATCCCCGGGACCCACGTTCCAGGCCATCAGCGGCAGGGCGATAGCGTCGGTGCCGTTGGCGCACGACAGGGCCAGCTTGGCCTGGCCGAACGCCGCCAGCCGGGCCTCGAACTCTCGGACCTGCGGGCCCATGACATAGGCGCCGCTGTCGAGGACGGCGGCGATGGCGGCGTCGATTTTCCCGCGGATCCGGCGCTGCTGGGCGGCGAGGTCGATGAAGGACATGCTCATGGACGGCGCTCTTAGAGGCGGGACGGCTCGGATTCGAGCCAATTGATGTAACCGACTGTTTCCGAAGGACGAAGCGATACCGGCGGCGGAACGCGCCTCGGCATGGTTCGTTGACGGGTCTGCGTTGACGGTTCGGGGCGGGGGCGCCATCGAGAGTTTCATGCAGACCAAGCCCAGCCTGATCCCCGCCGACACGTCCCTGCCCTCCCTCGCCAACGTGAAAGCCGACGAGACCATGTTCGGCCATTTCCTCGACTGGCTGGGCAAGCTGGCGGTGAACCTGGTCGTCGCCACCCTGATCCTGGTCGTCACCTTCTGGGTGGCCGGCTGGCTGGCCGGGATGTCCCGGCGCGCCCTGGGCCGGATGCATCGGAACAATCCCGACCCGACCCTAGAGAGTTTCGTCTCGTCCCTGGTGCGTTATGCGATCGTCGCCGTCGGCCTGGTGGCGGTGCTGCAGCAGCTGGGCGTCCAGGCCACCTCGATCATCGCCGTGCTGGGCGCGGCCTCGCTGGCCATCGGCCTGGCCCTGCAGGGCGCGCTGTCGAACGTGGCCGCCGGGGTGATGATCCTGCTGTTTAGGCCCTATAAGGTGGGCGACGTGATCGAGACCTCGACCCGCAACGGCACGGTCAAGTCGCTGGACCTGCTGTTCACCGAGATCGCCACGCCCGACAACGTCAAGGTGATGATCCCCAACAGCAAGGTGTTCGGCGACGTCATTCTCAACTACTCGACCCACCGCCACCGCCGGGCGGACGTGGTGTTCAAGGTGCCGCTGAAGACCGATCTGGTCACGGTGCTGCAGAAGATGCGCGAGCGGGCCGAGGGCGATCCGCGGGTGCGCAAGGACCCCGCCCCGATGATCGAGGTGGTCGACCTGTCGGAAGCCTTCGCCCAGGCCGCCATCCGCGTCTGGACCGCCAAGGAGGACTACGGCCCGGTCAAGACCGACCTGATGCTGGCCGCCCATCTGTGGGCCGAGGATCCGACGCGGGTCCTGCCTCCGCCGCGGCCGTCGAAGGCGCCGGACCCCTCGCCAGCCATGCCCGGCGACGCCGAGCATCACCTGTTCAGGTTGCCCCACCCCCGCCTAGGGCCTCGGAAAGGTCGGCAATCAGGTCCTCGCAGTCCTCGATCCCCACCGACAGCCTGATCAGGGTGTCGGAGATGCCCAGGGCGGCGCGCTGATCGGCTGGGATCGAGGCGTGGGTCATGATGGCCGGATGCTCGATCAGGCTCTCGACCCCGCCCAGGCTTTCCGCCAGGGTGAACAGGCGCGTGCGCTCCAGCATCCGCCGGGCGGTGTTCACGTCGCCCTTCAGCTCGACCGAGATGATCCCGCCGAACCCGCCAAGCATCTGGCGCCGGGCCAGCTCGTGCTGCGGGTGGCTGGCCAGGCCGGGATAGATCACCCGGGCCACGTCCTTGCGGGTCGCCAGCCATTTGGCGATGGCCAGGGCGCTGTCGCAGGCCCTTTGCATGCGCAGGGCCAGGGTCTTGACGCCGCGCAGGGCCAGGAAGCTGTCGAAGGGCCCCAGCACCGCCCCGACCGCGTTCTGCAGGAACTTCAGCTTCTCGGCGATCTCGGCGTTGTCGCCGACCACCGCCACCCCCGCCACCACGTCGGAGTGGCCGTTCAGGTACTTGGTGGCCGAGTGCATGACGATGTCGAAGCCCAGCTCCAGCGGCCGCTGGACGAACGGGCTGGCGAAGGTGTTGTCGGCCACCGTGATCAGGCCGCGCCTCTTGGCCAGGGCGGCGATGCCGGCCAGATCCGCCAGGCGCAGCATGGGATTGGTCGGTGTCTCGACCCAGATCATCTTCGTGGCAGGGGTGATCGCCGCCTCGATGGCGGAGAGGTCGCCCATGTCCACGAAGCTGAAGGTCAGGCCGGCCGAACGCTTGCGCACCTTGTCGAACAGCCGGAACGAGCCGCCATAGAGGTCGTCGCTGGCGATCACGTGGGCGCCGCTGTCGAGGATCTCCAGGATCGTCGAGGCCGCCGCCAGACCCGAGGCGAAGGCGAAGCCGGCCGCGCCGCTCTCCAGGTCGGCGATGCAGCGCTCGAAGGCGAAACGGGTGGGGTTGTGGCTGCGGCTGTACTCGAAGCCCTTGTGCTCGCCAGGACTGGACTGGACATAGGTCGAGGTCGCGTAGATCGGCACCATCACCGCCCCCGTCGTGGGATCGGGGAACTGGCCGCCATGGATCGTGCGGGTGGCGAAGGCCAGACGGTTCTTGCCGGGAATGTCGGTCATGGCGAGCAGCTTTCGGCTAGGTTCTATTTCGGGGCAAGGCGCGGAGACTGTCTTGAAGGTCCCGCGCGCCGTGGAGGATTCGCATGATCACCGGAGGTCGCAGGGCGGCTTCATAGACGGCGACATAGGGAAAGCCGGGTATCGCCGCGAACCTATAGGGCGACGAAGCCACCTCCGGACGCTCGACACCGATGTCGGGGAACTCCCCGATCCGGCGCGCCACAGCCATCACCGCCCTGGGAAAACGACGAGCCGCGGTGATGTTGTCACGCGCAATGACATTGGCCGCGTTGCGCATATCGCGCCGTGCGCCTGGCGCCAGGATGGCGACCGGCATCTATTCGACTGAGGCCTTGGCCTTCTCCGCTTCCATGGCATCCAGCATCTCGTCGATTTCAGCCGTGACTTCGTCGACCGTGAAGCAGCCGTCGCGCTCGGCTTCCGCCTCAGCTTCCTTCAGCATCGCCATGAACGCTTCCTTGCGAGCTTCCTGGTCCTGCAGCAGGCGCAGGCCCGAACTGAGAACCTCGGCCCGATCGCGATAGCGGCCGTCGGCCACGCAATCCCGCACGAAGGTCTCGAGGGCCGGCGGGAGTTCAACTTCCATGATCATGCGATCCTCGCCTCGATCCTGGTCACAGCATGACTCCAGGAGAACATTTCCGCAACAACCTACGCGCTCAGCCGCAGGTGGTTGATCAGGTCCACGCGGGTGATCACCCCGACGAATTCGTCGCCGTCGCAGACCAGGGCCACCTCGTCGCGGTCGAACACCTCCGGCAGGGCGTCGACGCCTTGCGTCGACTGCAGCGTGTTGACCGCCCGGGTCATGGCCTTGGCCACCGGAGTCTTGAACTTCGGTCCGCGGTCGTCGTCGGCTCCTTCGACGGCGGCCAGGATGTCGCTCTCGTCGAGAATGCCGACCAGCTTGCCGTGATCGACCACCGGCAGCTGGCTGATGTCGCTACTGCGCATGCGGTTATAGGCGGTCAGCAGGGTGTCGTCCGGCCCGATGGCCACCACCCCGCCGTCGGCGTAGCGCTTGGCGATCAGGTCGCGCAGGTCGCCGTGCAGCTCGCGCTGGTCGAAGCCGTGGGCGGCCAGCCACATGTCGTTGAACATCTTGGTCAGGTACTTGGCGCCGGTGTCGCAGACCAGGGTCACCACCCGCTTCGGCTCGGTCTGCTCGCGGCACCAGCGCAGCGCGGCCGCCAGCAGGGTGCCCGAGGACGAGCCCGCGAGCACGCCTTCCTTGCGCAGCAGCAGGCGGGCGGTGTCGACGCTCTCGCGGTCGCTGATCGAATAGGCTTTCCGGACGAAGTCCATCTGGGCGTTGGCCGGGATGAAGTCCTCGCCGATGCCCTCGACGATCCAAGAGCCGGCCTCGCCATAGGTTCCGGTCGCCACATAATCGCAGAGAATCGAGCCGACCGGATCGGCCAGCACCATCTGCGTCTTGGGGGAGTGTTTGGCCATGAACCGGCCGATGCCGGTCAGGGTGCCGCCCGAGCCGACGCCGACCACCACCGCATCGACGTCGCCGCCCATCTGCTCGAAGATTTCGGGAGCGGTTGTGGTTTCGTGGGCCAGCGGATTGGCCGGGTTCTCGAACTGGTTGACATAGATCGCACCCGGGATGGACTGGGCCAGGGTCTGGGCCATGTCCTGGTAGTATTCCGGGTGGCCCTTGCCGACGTCGCTGCGGGTCAGGCGGACGTCCACGCCCATGGCCCGCAGGTGCAGGATCTTCTCACGCGCCATCTTGTCGGGGACGACCAGGATCAGCTTGTAGCCCTTCAGCGTCGCCACCTGGGCCAGGCCCAGACCCGTATTGCCGGCGGTGGCCTCGACGATCACGCCGCCCGGCTTGAGGCTGCCGTCGGCCTCGGCCGCGTCGATCATCGAGCGGGCGACACGATCCTTGATCGAGCCGCCGGGGTTCTGGTTCTCCAGCTTCAGGAACAGCCGGCAAGGACCGGTGTCGAGGTTGCGGACTTCGATCATCGGCGTACGGCCGATCAGATCCAGCGCGGAACCGACGACCGGAGGAAGGGCGGATTTGGGGTCGTTCATGGCGCAACTCGGCGACAGAGAGAAATGATCTCCCTATCTATGCCCGTTTCGCGAAAGCGCAAACACCGTTACGTGAGCTTGGCCGCAAGCGCTCGCGCCGTCTCAGGTCCCGTAGGCGGCGAGCCGGTCCATGCGCCATTCGCGGGCGAACTTGCGGCCTATTCCGGCGTCCTCGAACACCACCTTGCGGCGCTCGCCCTGGTGCTCCGGCGCCAGGACGGGCTCGTTGTGAATCATCACGAACGGAAAGCCGTTGCGCGACAGGAAGGCCTGGACGAATCCCGAAAAGCGCAGGGCTTCCTCGGCGGAGGCGATGCAGATTTCGACGGCGATGTCGGCGGCGTTCATGGGCGCGCTCCCGGATGGTTGCCAGGACCCTAACGCACGAACTCGCAAATGCGAACACTCTTCGCAGCCGCACAATAAAACGGCCCCGGATGAAATCCGGGGCCGCGCGATAATCAGGCCAACCTGGCCGATCTAGAGGATCGATTGCCCGGTCCCGGCCCAATCCTTCAGAAACTGCTCCAGGCCCTTGTCGGTCAGGGGATGCTTGAACAGGTCGCCGAACACGGCCGGCGGGATGGTGACCACGTCGGCGCCGACGATGGCCGCATCCTTGACGTGGGCGACGTTGCGCACCGAGGCGGCCAGGATTTCGGTCTCGTAGCCGTAGTTGTCGTAGATCGCGCGGATGTCGCGGATCAGGTCCATGCCGTCGAAGCCGTAGTCGTCCAGGCGGCCGATGAACGGCGAGACATAGGTCGCGCCGGCCTTCGCGGCCAGCAGGGCCTGGGTCGGCGAGAAGCACAGGGTGACGTTGGTCGAGATGCCCTCGCCGGCGAAGGCCGCGCAGGCGATCAGGCCGTCGCGGGTCAGGGGGATCTTGACCACGACATTAGGCGCGATCGCCGCCAGCTTCTTGCCCTCGGCGATCATCGCCTCGTGGGTCGTGGCGGCGACCTCGGCGCTGATCGGGCCCGGCACCAGGTCGCAGATCTCGGCGATCACCTCAAGCATCGGACGGCCGGCCTTGGCGATCAGGGTCGGATTGGTGGTCACCCCGTCCACCAGGCCGGTGGAGGCCAAGTCGGCGATGACCTTGGTGTCGGTGCTGTCGAGGAAAATCTGCATAGGGTCCACACGCTTAGACGATTTGAAGTCGTTTAACGCGCGCCGCCTGCCTGCGCCAGGGGTGTCAACGGCCTTGATGTCAGGCCCCAGCGCTTCCCGCCCCTCGAAACGAACAGACAAGCTATCGACATCGAACGGCCGCGCCCGAAAGTTCACCGCCGCGCTCGTAAGCAGCCCCCCAGCCACATCGGCGGTTGACCTTGCCATCTGACGTTGGACCAGGCGGGTCAGGTTTTCTTGCCGTCATGACCTTGCCCCGTGAACGCAAACCGCGAACACAGAACCCGGTCACTCCAAGCGACCCCGCACATTCGATCTCATCCAGATCGATTTCATGTGGCTTAACCCATGGAACCGCTGGCCCTTGCGCGCCTTTGAGCTAACTGCGGCAGGACATCTCTGGTTGCAGATCGAATGAGGGGGAGCGGTGTCATGATCAATGCTTCGGGTACAGATTCGTGCAAGATATGCGGCGGACCGGCAACGCCACACACACAGATCGATCTGGGCTTTTCCTGTGGCGGCCCCCATCCACTAAGCGGTGAGTATGTCCCCTATCACCGCTGCACGATCTGCGGATTAATCTATACTCGCTATATGGATCATTGGACGTCAGCGGAATTCGCGGAGCGGATTTACAACGACATCTATGGTCACATCGACCCAGGCTATGACGGATGGCGCGCACAAATGTTCGCGCCTGATGTTATCGCGATGGTCGGCGAGCGACGCCCGCGCATTCTCGACTACGGAGGCGGCAAGGGAGTGCTCGGTGACTTGCTCCGCGAGGCTGGCTTCCAGACCGAGAGCTATGATCCGTTCAGCTCGCCCATACGGCCCGAAGGATTGTTCGATCTCGTGATCGCCGTGGAGGTGCTCGAGCATTCCGTCGCCCCCATGGAAACGCTGCAAGAGATGCGCGCCTTCCTTGGACCCGACGGCGCGATCCTGGCGACAACACTGGTGGGGTCTCTACGTCCCGATGCGGACAATCCAAGCGACTACATCGCCCCGCGCAACGGCCACGTGCAACAGTTCACGATCCCCTCGCTGATGATCGCCGCAAGCCAGATTGGCGCGCGCTATTATTGCGGTTCATCGAGCCGTCACCTCTTCACCTTCGGATCCGCTCCGGTGTTCGAGGGTTATCGACCCGAGTATGTCGACGGCATCCATGCCGTGGCATGTGGCGATCTTGGCTGGCGCGAAGGTGAAGCCGCGCCACACTTCGGCTTCAACAGAGCTGAACACGGCAGGGTCGTTTTCGGCGTCGAGAAGCCGCATGGCGAACTAAGGGCTCAACTTCTTACGGACGATGTCGAATGCGTCACCGCGACCTGGGATCTCGGGCCCATCTCGCTTTTCGAGGTTCAAGCGAGACGGGACGGCCGCATCATCGCCCCGGAGCGCATCCCCGACGGTCGCCTGAGCTGCTTTCTGCTTGCTGAGATTGGCCTCATATCCGTACCGGCGGCTCCATCCGGCGATCAGCCGACTTTGCTGCGGCGACTGACATCGTGGCTCCCGAAACGAGTCCGCGCCTCCTAAACGGCGTCCCGGATCGATAAATCTTCAGGCCCAGATGTCTAGATCAGGTCGGGCAGTCGCCCGGCCAGATGGGTGCGAATAAAACTCAGCAGGTCGCCCTCGCGAAATAGCAAACCATCCATGCCCGCGCGGCGCGCCGCCTCGACGTCGGTGTCGTTGTCACCGATCAGCACGCAGTCGGCGGGATCCAGCGACCAGTCGCTGAGACCGCGCAGGATCATGCCGGGATTGGGCTTGCGATCGGGATGATCATCGTGCCGATAGGCGTCGACAATCGCGTCCTTGTGGTACGGGCAATAATAGAGAGCATCGAGGCGACCGCCGAAGACGGCCAGTTCAGCTTGCATCGCCTCGTGCATTCTCGCGACAGCTGTTTCCTCGTAATAGCCGCGCGCGACCCCCGCCTGATTCGTGACGACGATCGTTCGCACGCCGGCCTTGGATAAGGCCGCTACGGCCTCGCGCGCGCCGGGTGTCCATTCCATCTTGGCCGGATCGTGGACATAGCCGTGATCCACGTTGAGAACGCCGTCGCGATCGAAAAAGACCGCCTTCAGAGGTGTGGTGCTGAGCATGGCCACGCCAATACGCGAGGCGCCCAGGTCTCACAAGCGGACCGATTAGCGTTGGTCGGCAGGAACGGCTAGAAGGCCGCTGACAAGGAGTTTCGGCATGGTTTCACGTTTCGCGTCCGCGGCCCGCCTGAGAGACGAACTCAAGGCCTGGGCGCTGGATCACGCCTTTCCCCTGTGGTGGGAGACAGGCGCCGACCACGTTCAGGGCGGCTTCTTCGAGAAGATCGCCCTGGACGGAACGCCGGTCGAGGCGCCGCGCCGGGCGCGGGTGCAGCCCCGACAGATCTACTCCTACGCGGTGGCTGGCCTGCTGGGCTGGGACGGCCCCTGGAAGCAGGCGCTGGAGCACGGCCTGGACTTCTATCTAAGCAAGTACCGCCGCCCCGACGGCTTCATGCGCACCCTGGTGGCCAGCGACGGCTCGCCCCTAGACGACAAGGTCGACCTCTACGACCAGGCGTTCGGCCTGTTCGGCCTGGCCATGGCCAGCTCGGTCCTGCCCGAACGCACCGACCTGCCGGCCTTGGCGACCGGCCTGCGCGACGCGCTCTACGCCAAGCTCAAGCACCCCATGGCCGGCTTCGAGGAAAGCGTCCCGCGCACCCTGCCCCTGCTGTCCAACCCGCACATGCACCTGTTCGAGGCCAGCCTGGCCTGGGTCGAGGCCGGCGGCGATTCCGGCTGGAGGACCATGGCCGACGAGATCGCCGAACTGGCGCTGAGCAAGTTCATCGATCCGAAGAGCGGCGGCCTGCGCGAATATTATGACGGCGACTGGAATCCGGCGCCGGGCGTCGAGGGCCGGATCATCGAGCCTGGCCACCAGTTCGAATGGGCCTGGCTGCTGCTGCGCTGGGGCCAACTGGCCGGCCGCGACGACGCGGCCAAGGCCGCCCTGCGGATGATCGAAATCGGCCAGGGCCCCGGCGTCGACCCCGCCCGTGGCGTGGCGATCTTCGCCCTGTTGGACGACATGAGCGTGCACGACGACATCGCCCGCCTCTGGGCCCAGACCGAACAGATCAAGGCCGGGGTGCTGGCGGCCCAGGTGACCGGCGATACGCGCTGGTGGACCACCGCCGCCAACGGCGCCGAGGCGCTGCTCAAGTATTTCGACGTGCCGGTGAAGGGCCTGTGGCGCGACAAGCTGCGAGCCGACGGGACCTTCGTCGACGAAGCCGCCCCCGCCAGCTCGTTCTACCACATCGTCTGCGCGATCCTGGAGCTGGACCGGGCGGTCAGCGCCAGGTCGTGACCAACAAGGCGGCGGCTGTGACGGCGGTGACCCTGGTCTCCGCCGTCAGTTCCAGGTGCTCACGAGCCGTCCAATCGCCGAACGGTCCCCTCAAGTCCCCGGCCAGCACCTGCACGCTCGCCGCCGGAAGCGTCGCCGTCTTTCCCGCCTCGAACCGCCACAGCTCGACCCCGACCCCGTCGTCATAGGTCACCGACCGCCGCTCGACCCCTCCGTCACGCGTGGTCGGATGGCGCTCGGCCAGGGTCCGCCTCTTGGCCTTCAGGCCATCGACGAGGGCCTTGACCGCCTGGGCGTCGTCGCGCCGGCAGACCAGAACGGCGTCCGGTTCGGCGACGATCATCAAGTCGCTGACGCCGATCGCCCCGACGAAGGGGCCGGTCGAGCGGGCCAGGACGCGGGTGGTGTCTACCAAGGTGACGTCGCCCTGGGCCGCGTTGCCGGCGCCGTCCTGCGGAGAGGCGCCCCAGATGGCGTCCCACGCGCCCAGGTCCGACCAGTCGAAGGCGGCCGGCACGACGGCCGCCTTGTCGGTGCGCTCCATCACCGCATAGTCGATCGAGATGCTGGCGGCCTGGGCAAAGCCCTTTGCGTCCAGCCGCACCAGGCCAGGCTCGATCACGGCGTCGGCAAAGGCCGCCCGGGCCCCTTCGGCCACGCTGGGCTCGAACCGCCGCAATTCGTCGAGCAGGATGGCGGCCTGGAAGGCGAAATTGCCGCTGTTCCACAGGTAGCCTTCGACGACGTAGCGCCGCGCGGTCTCCAGGTCGGGCTTTTCGACGAAGGCGGCGACCCGGAACACGCCCTGGCCGACCGGCTCGCCCGGCTGAATATAGCCGAAACCCGTCGCCGGGCCGGTCGGGCGCACGCCGAAGGTGACGATCAAGTCCTGCTCGGCCGCCACGGCGGCGATGCGGGCGGCTTCGCGAAACGCCGCCGGATCGCCAACATGATGGTCGGCGGCCAGCATCAGCATGACCCCGCCGGGGTGGAGGCGCTCGACATGCACCGCCGCGGCGGCCACGGCCGGCGCGGAATTGCGAGCCTGGGGCTCGATCAGCACCATGATCGACGCCCCGATCTCCTCTGCCTGCTCGCGGACCATTTCGACCATGGCCGCGCCGGTAACGACGATGATGTCGCGCGCTTCGGCCAGGTCGCGGACGCGCAGCAGGGTTTCCTGGAAACTGGAATAGGCGCCCAGAAGCTTGAGGAACTGCTTTGGGCGATCCGGCCTGGAAGCGGGCCATAGCCGCGTGCCGGCGCCGCCGCACAGGATGACGGGAAAAATCGCGGTCACGAGTTCGTCCCCCGGGTCGTGTCATCGAACGTCGCCATGCTCGTTCCTAGCACGCCGGGGCTGGAACGGCGCAAGCCGCGCTCCCAAACTCAGGCCGGCGTTCCCGCGTCAAGTTCGGCCAGCCAGGCGTCGGCCCTTGCGTCGGACGGCATGCGCCAGTCGCCGCGCGGCGACAAGGCCCCGCCCGACGAGATCTTCGGGCCGTTGGGCATGGCCGAGCGCTTGAACTGGTTGGCGAAGAACCGCTTCAGGAACAGCTCCAGCCAGCGTTTGATCTCCGGCAGGTCGTAGGCGCGCCTGGCCGCGTCGGGAATCCCGGCCGGCCAGGCGCCGGCGGCCGCGTCATGCCAGGCGCTCAAGGCCAGGAAGGCAATCTTCGACGGCGCCATGCCATAGCGGGTCAAGTAGTAAAGGTTGAAGTCCTGCAGGGCGTAGGGACCCACGAAGCTTTCGGTGGCCTGGACCTGTTCGCCCGGCACCAGCTCCGGCGAGATCTCGGTGGCCAGGATGTCTTCCAGCAGGTCGCTGGTCGCCGCGTCCACGTCGCCCGAGGCCGCCACGAAGCGGATCAGGTGCTGGATCAGGGTCTTGGGCACCCCGGAATTGGGGTTGTAGTGACTCATCTGGTCGCCGACCCCGTAGGTGCACCAGCCCAGGGCCAGTTCCGACAGGTCGCCGGTGCCCACCACCATGCCCTTGTGGTGGTTGGCCAGGCGGAACAGGTAGTCGGTGCGCAGCCCCGCCTGGACGTTCTCGAACGTCACGTCATAGACCGGCTCGCCCCTGGCGAACGGATGGTCGAGGTCGGCCAGCATCTGCTGGGCGGCCGGGCGGATGTCGAGCTCCTCGGCGGTGACCCCCATGGCCGTCATCAGCTTCCAGGCGTTCGACTTGGTGCCTTCGGAAGTGGCGAAGCCGGGCAGGGTGTAGGCGCGGATGTCGGAACGTGGCCGGCCCAGCTGGTCCATGGCCTTGGCGGCGACGATGAGGGCGTGGGTCGAGTCCAGCCCGCCCGAAACCCCGATCACCAGGCTTTTTGAGCCGGTGGCCTCGACGCGGCGCGCCAGGCCCTGGACCTGGATGTTGTAGGCCTCGTAGCAGTTCTCGGCCAGCTTGGCCGGGTCGGACGGCGTGAAGGGAAAGCGCTCGATCGGACGGACCAGGGCCAGGTCGCCGGCCGGCGGCGTGAAGTCCAGCGGCACAATCCGGAACGGCGTCTCGAGCGGGTTCAACGTCGTGGAGTCGCCGAAGCTGCCGACCCGCATGCGCTCCTGGCGCAGCCGGGCGACATCGACGTCGGCCATGGCCATCACCGGCCCGGTCGAGAACCGAGGGCTCTGGGCCAGCAGGTTGCCCATCTCGTGGATGTCGACATGGCCGTCCCAGGCCAGGTCGGTCGAGCTCTCGCCAGCCCCGGCCGCCGAATAGACGTAGGCGGCGATCGCCCGGGCCGACTGGCTGGCGCACAGCAGGCGGCGGGTCTCGGACTTGCCGATGGTGACGTTGCTGGCCGACAGGTTCAGCAGGATCTCGGCCCCGGCCATGGCCTGGGCGGTGCTGGGCGGCGCGGGGGTCCAGACGTCCTCGCAGATCTCGATCCCGACCGTGAAGGCCGTCTCGCCCCCAGGACCGGCGAGGTTGCGCAGCAGGACGTCGGTCCCGAACGGCACGGCCTGGCCGGCCAGGTCCAGGGTGCGGCCGACCACGCCCGCGCCGGGGGTGAACCAGCGGCGCTCGTAGAATTCGCGATAGTTGGGCAGGAAGCTCTTGGGAACGACAGCCCGCACCCGGCCGCCCTGGATGGCGACGGCGGTGTTGTAGAGCCGGCCCGCGTCGCGCAGCGGCGCGCCGACCACGAACAGCGGCGAGAGAACCTTGCTTTCCTGGGCCAGGACGGCGATCGCCGCTTCGACGGCGTCGAGTAGGGCGTCCTGCTGCAGCAGGTCGTCGATCGTATAGCCGGTCAGGCCCAGTTCGGGCAGGACCAACACCGCGACGCCGGCCTCATGGGCCTGGCGCGCCAAGGCGAGCACGCTCTGGGCGTTGGCGGCCGGGTCGGCCAGCTTGACCTTCGGAACGGCGGTGGCGACTCGAACGAAGCCGTGGCGGTAGGGCGAGAAGAACGACGGAGAACTCAAGAGACCCGGCCTTTCGAAGTTATGCTAAAAATGAGCATAAGCTCGCCTCCAGCTATAACGCCTGCAGACGTTGTTGCATAGCGCCCACGCAGGCGCCCCGGCGGAGCTCGCGGGCCGGCTCGCGGGTTGACCCCGGAGAGTCATCGTGCGACTCGCGGCCTCGCGCAGCCCGCCGAAACAAGAAAAACCCGGAACTCCCATGCCCGTTTCGCCCGTCAAGATGGCCGACGCGATCCGCGTCCTTTCCATGGACGCCGTCCACAAGGCCAAGTCCGGCCACCAGGGCATGCCGATGGGCATGGCCGACGTGGCCACGGTGCTGTGGGGCAAGTTCCTGAAGTTCGACGCCGCCAAGCCCGACTGGGCCGATCGCGACCGCTTCGTGCTGTCGGCCGGCCACGGCTCGATGCTGCTCTATTCCCTGCTCCACCTCACCGGCTTCAAGGCCATGACGATGCAGGAGATCGAGAACTTCCGCCAATGGGGCTCGCTGACCCCAGGCCACCCCGAGGTGCATCACACCCCGGGGGTCGAGACCACCACCGGCCCGCTGGGCCAGGGCCTGGCCACCGCGGTCGGCATGGCCATGGCCGAAGCTCATCTGGCCGCTCGGTTCGGCAAGGAGGTCGTCGACCACCGCACCTGGGTGATCGCCGGCGACGGCTGCCTGATGGAAGGCGTCAGCCACGAGGCGATCAGCCTCGCCGGCCGCCTGAAGCTCGCCAAGCTGACCGTGCTGTTCGACGACAACAACACCACCATCGACGGCGAGGCCACCATCGCCGAGACCGGCGACCAGCTGATGCGCTTCAAGGCCGGCGGCTGGGCGGTCAAGGCCGTCGACGGCCACGACCATGGCAAGATCGCCGCCGCCCTGCGCTGGGCCACCAGGCAGGACCGCCCGACCCTGATCGCCTGCAAGACCCTGATCTCCAAGGGCGCGGGCCCCAAGGAAGGCGACCCCCACAGCCACGGCTACACCCTGTTCGACGATCAAATCCGCGACGCGCGCCTGGCCATGGGCTGGGACGCCGCACCGTTCACCGTGCCCGACGACATCGCCAAGGCCTGGAAGGCCGTCGGCCGCCGCGGCGCCAAGGTCCGCAAGGCCTGGGAAGCCGCCCTCGCCGCTTCGCCCCTGGCCGGCGACTTCACCCGCGCGATGAAGGGCGAACTGCCGGCCGACGCCTTCAAGGCGCTGGACGCCCATATCGCCGAAGCGGCCAAGACCAAGCCGGGCAACGCCACCCGCGTGCACTCGGGCGCGGCCCTTGACCAGCTGATCCCGACCATCACCGACATGGTCGGCGGCTCGGCCGACCTGACCGGCTCGAACAACACCTTCGTCAAGGGCATGACGCCGTTCGACGCCCCCGACTATGCCGGCCGCTACGTGCACTACGGCGTGCGCGAGTTCGGCATGGCCGCGGCCATGAACGGCATGGCCCTGCACGGCGGCGTCATTCCCTATTCGGGCACCTTCCTGGCCTTCGCCGACTACAGCCGCCCGGCCATCCGCCTGGGCGCCCTGATGGGAGCCAAGGTCGTCCACGTGATGACCCACGACTCCATCGGCCTGGGCGAGGACGGCCCCACCCACCAGCCGGTCGAGCACGTGGCCAGCTTGCGCGCCATTCCCAACCTGCTGGTCTTCCGTCCAGCTGACGCGGTCGAGACCGCCGAGTGCTGGAAGATCGCCCTGCAGCAGGCCGCCACCCCGTCGGTGATGTGCCTGTCGCGCCAGAAGGTCCCGGGCGTGCGCGACACGGCCGCCGAGAACCTGTCGGCCAGGGGCGCCTACGAGCTGCTGGCGGCCGAGGGCGGCGAAGCGGCGGTGACGATCTTCGCTTCGGGCACCGAAGTCTCAGTCGCCGTGGCGGCCCGCGACATCCTGCAGGGCCGGGGCAAGCCGACGCGCGTTGTCTCGACCCCGTGCTGGGAGCTGTTCGAACAGCAGGACGCCGCCTACAAGGCCTCGGTGATCGGCGACGCGCCGGTCCGCGTCGCCGTCGAGGCCGCCGTCCGCATGGGCTGGGACCGCTTCATCGGCGAGGGCGGCAAGTTCGTCGGCATGACCGGCTTCGGGGCCAGCGCCCCGTATGAGCGGCTGTACAAGGAGTTCGGGATCACGGCCGAAGCGGTGGCTGCGGCCGCCTGATAGGTAGAACGCCCTCGCCGCATCGGCGGCAAAGGCGTGTCCCGAATATTCAATCTGTGGCGCCCGCGCTGGAGCGCCCTGCTAACGATTGGAGTATCGAACATCCGATATGCGGACCGATCGCTAGCGGTTTGAAAATCCGAGAGCCGCTGACCACATTCGCTACCCAGCTTTCATGGGCCACTCCTGCTTCCGACGCCACGGCCGACGGTTGGAGTTCCACCGATTCTACGACCAGCAGCCTCGCGATTTTATCACTTCACCCTATCGGAACAGCATGTTGTTGGTAAGATAGGGCTGGCCGCCGAAGTCCGGCAGTAACTTGGCGCTGGTCTTCTTTCGGAAGAAAGCCGTTTTCGACCAAATGATCTTTTCCAGCTCCCAGCCGGGTTGATGCTTCAAGAGCATGAAAAGTTGGCTGCAAGGAAAGGCCAGGATGTCGTCGACGATCATGATGCCATCTTGGCGCAGCATCATATTGAGGTAGCAAAAATCAACGAAGACCGTCGGCCAGCCGTGACCACCGTCTATCATCGCGATATCCACTTTGTGGTCACCATCAAGCGCCAGAGGCGGAATCACGTATTCGGAGTAATTGATCTCATGGCGCCAGTTGCTCGAGGCAAGGCCACGGCCTTTGGCTTCGGATTCCAGGAGGTCCTTCAACGCGGCGTCGGGCGTGACGGAAAAGTGCCAAAGCGGATTGCACGCCAGGAAGATCAGGGTGCTCAGGCCAGCGCCGGTCTCGATGCTGCGGAAATTCCCATATCCGAACCCGTCGAGCAAATAGGCGCCCAGCGTCGACGCGATCTCGCCGGCGATCCCGCCGTTCTGAAGCCCATGACCCCAGTCGTGTAGCGGCGGATTTTCCGCAACAAGGCGAGCGACCGCTTCCCGGCCATGATCTGGGGCGATTTTGAGAACTTCATCAAGCATTCGAACTCCCCTCGCCTTCAAGTGGTTTGGGCATCTTGGCGTGTTTGAATAGGGAGTCCAGCCTGCAGAGTCCGTCGCCAGGACTCAGCTTCCGCCCGATTGCAGATTAGGCGGCGCGCACCAACTCTCCGATGGCGCAGATGATGTGGTAGAGCGAACTGGCAGGCGCGGGCTCGTCCACGAACAATCCGTCTTTCCGATACTTATCCCGCCACAGGCCCGGCACCGGGGTTTGCAGGTAGGCGAAAAGCCCGTCGACTGCATCGACTACCGCCGCCTCCTCCGAGTCCTTGCGCCCTGGCCTCCGACTCATGGTCAGCGCGGCCTTGATCCGCTCGGTCTGAGGCCAAAGACGCGCGGTGTCGTCCTTCAAGGTTCCATCGAGCCAGACTTCGTTGATCGTGACTTTGCGATTATGATCCACGCCATTTCGCGCCGCAAAGCCATAAAGACCGTCGACCAGGGCGCTCACATCCTTGCCGGCATGCGCGCTCCATCGATCCAAGAGCCAGGCCCATTCGAACTGATGTCCTGGCTCGATGATGAGGCCAGGATCGTCCGACATCGGCTTCCATCCGGCGTCGAAATATTCGCGCAGAGCACCGGCGTTCGGATCAATGAAGCGATTGCGGCAGAGATCGACCACCTCATCCGCCAACTCTCGCCAAACCGGATCCTCGTCGTAGTCCATCCAGACCAGCGCCGCCTCAAGGAGGTGCATATGCGGGTTCGATCGGATGGGCAGGATGCGGGGTCGGGCTTCATCAAAGCCGCCTTGTTCGTGGGCGAGCGAGGCGCGCAACTGGCTCAAGATGGCTTTCGCCTCGACCTTCAACCCAGCGGGACGCTCCAGCACAGACCAAGCATGCCCCAAGGCGAAGATCAGGAAGGCGTGGGTATAGAGATCCAGCCGGCGATCCAAAGCTCCGGTGGCGATGTCACGCGAAAAGGCATAGCGCCCCTCATCGAAGCGCCAGCGAACTAGCCCTTCCACGCCGCTCTCGACCAGTGCGCGCCACGGTCCATCCCAACCCAGGCGGCCGGCTTCGACATAGGTGTAGATCTGCCGTGCTTGCACCATCGCGCGACGCGGATCAGTAGTCTTGCTTCCATCGTGCGCAATCTTCTCGACGAAACCCTCCTCGTCAAAGCCCGTCGAAGACCAAATCGGCAGCGCGATGTCGAACAGCCAGGCGCGAGCGCGTTCGGCAGCGGTCTTCATATTCGTTGGCATCTAACTCGTCCTATTTTCGAGCGTCGCATATCGTGTCGATGAGGGGGCGCATCGATCCGCCCCCGAACCGCATAGCCTCCAAGCTATCCGTCGGTGACGACGCGGGTCTGCCGGTGGCATCGACAATCAGGCTGCGGACCCGATCCGTCTTCTCGTCTCCGAGAAGCGAAGCGATCATCACCGCGGGGTCACCGGGGCACGCCATGATCTCCGCGAAACCGCCTTGGGCGGCGAGCTCGGCTACCAGGCGGCACCGCGTGGCGTGGCTGACTTCCGCGTTTGGGCCCGCGATCAGGAGCACGACACGCCAACCGCCATCGTCTGCCAGCCGTACAGCTTCATAGATGTCGTCCGCGCGCGACCATGTTACGAGATCAACAGGCTCGTCGCCTTCGGCGAGATCAGCTAGGATCACAAGCATCAGCGGGCGAAACGCCAAGCGTGGAACTTCTATCGCGGCGCGCTCCAGCGTATCTGGAAGGCCGATGTCGATGAAGTAACCCTTAGTGGGCACAGCGATAATCGCCCCGCCTTTCGCCAATAAGGGAAAAACGTCGCTTTCGATGGACATCGGCGTACGATCGATCAGATTGATGACTTCGCGACGCAATAGATATACGCCGGCATTGATCAGGCCCGGCCTGTCATCCAGGTCCAACCGCTTTTCCTCGAACCGAACCACAAGGTTTGCCGCATTGATGGTGACCGATCCGTAGCGGCTGGCGTTGTCCACGGCCCGTACGGCCATTGCGTTAAGCGCGCCAGCGGCGGCGAGATCCAGGCTGCGAAGATTGATGTCGACGATTGAGTCGCCATTCATGAGGTAGAACGTCTCGTCGAGAGCCTGGGCGGCGATGCGCAGCGCGCCCGCCGTACCCGCCGGCTCCGGCTCAACAATGACCGACACTCTCGCACCGCCGACGATCTGTTGCCCGTAGCGCTGGGTGATCTGATCGCCGAAGTGGCCCGCCAGCAGCAGGATGCGCGCCACGCCCTGCCGCGCCACGCTTTCGATCAGATGGTCCAAGAAGGGCCGCCCATCAGACATCAGCATCAGGGGTTTCGGCGTCGAGGCGGTCAGCCCCCCCAACCGCGTGCCCTTACCTCCAACCAGGATAACCGCCTGTGAGGTCGCGATCATATTGTCTGCGCCCACTTAAAATGCAGCATCGATGGCACGAGCTTCGGAGGCGGCGGCGTCGATCATCATCAACCTTCGTACATCCTTGATCCCACCGAGACGGCGCCACAGACTCACCCAGCCAGCGTCATTGGCGAAACTCCCTTCGGCTCGCGACCACGTCAGTTCCTCGACCTCTTTGAAAAGCTCGGGATGCAGTAAGGCGGCGGCTAGCGTGCAAAGCAGATCGCCCATGGATTCACAATGCAATGTCGGCCGGGGCGGTCGTTGGTCGAAGGGATCGGCCGCGGGCTCTAGGGTCACGACGGGGACAGCGGAACGCCAGTAAATCTCGCGGATCTCGTCCAGGGTTGACGAGCCCGAAAGATCCAGGACGCAACGGGGGCGCGCCCCCGCAAGACCCGGACGACTGAACTGACTGACCAGCGAAAGCCGCTCCTGATCCGAGCGAACGATCTGGCACCGAACCGAAGGCCGCCAACGCCGGGCCTGGTCAGTCAAGTACCCCGCCAGCCCGATCGATGCGGCGTCCGCAAGGATGTGCAGGATGTCGTGATGCGCATTCTGGGCGCGCCACGCGCGCTCCACCGAACCGCTGGTCCGATAGAAGCTCGGAAGGTTCTGACGCTCCACCCAGGACTCGTCCTCCGGTCGCAGCGCGACGTTGGAACCCGGGCCCCGGCGGATGAGGATGCTGGCGCAAGGCGCCGCGCGCCGAAGACGCGTCACGGCGTCTCTCATGCCTGAATCTGCGACCTTGATTATGATGTCACCGACATACCCCTTCAAGATGTTGGACAGGTCGTTGCGCCACTCTTGGATGGTCACTCCAGCGAAGGCCGACAAATCCAGATCCGCCACCCGTTTTCCCTCGACGACCGGAACGACGGATTTCAACTTTCGAAGCGCGCGCGCGCTGATCTGCGCGCCCTTGGGCAGCGCCACGGTGGTCGATATCCGCTCCCCGCAATACTTCAGCAGCGCCCAGAGTTCGGTGAACGCGTAGGAGTCCGTGTCCAGAAGTTGGGTTTTGGTGAAGATCAGGTAGCTAGGGCTATCGCTGGCGATCCGCGAGGCCAGAAGGTCCACGCCGGTCGTCAGACGATCGCTCGCGCTGGCAAAGGCCTTGTCGGCCGCCTCTCGCAGCTCGGTTAGCAGGGATCTGTCGTAGGCGAGTTGAACGCAAGACGCCGCAAGTTCCTCGAAGTCCGCGCAACGCATCATCGGGTGATGGGTCACATAGCCTTCAGCGGCGTGCGCGGTGGAAAGGGTGGGAACTCCCGCGGCGACAGCCTCCGCGAATTTAATCTTGATGCCACTGGACCAGGTCATCGGCACGATGACCGCGTCCACACTTCCATAGAAGTCGCTCAGGTCGTCAACATAGCCGACAAGCCGTACATATGGGTTTTCCAGCTCAGTGAGCGCATCACACATGCCGCCCGCCACGACGATCTCGATCGGCGCGAAATACCGGCTGAAGGTAGCCGTCGCGACCTCTAGAAACGCTTCGAAGTTGGCCCTATTGATCGTGTTGTAGCCGCCGATCATACCGATCCGCAGCACATGCGGATCAGCAGGCGTCGGCGTTCGAGCAATCCGGGCTTCGTAGTGCGGCACCGTAATCGCCCTGCCGGGGACCAGCGTATTGAAATAAGCCTCTTCCTGCTCCTTGACCGCGATCACCGTGTCGGCGCGCGCTAGCGCTTCGGCTTCGGCCTCGGCGTTCAGGTGGAAGAACTCCTTCGCAAATCCACGCGACTCAAACATCTCGCGGCGACCGCCGAACCGATCGGCCGTGTAGAGCACCTTGTGAACCGATTGCGGCGCAAAGGTGAGGGCCTTCGACAACCACGTATAGTGTACGATCAACGCGTTGAACGCCCCCCGCTTCAGGCGCCACGACACGTAGTCGCCAACGACGGGGTCCCACCATTCGTCGACCGTGTGGTCGAGCCCCGCAGCGTGCGTGTGCACGGGCCGGCTAGGCGCCAAGAGCTGGAAGGTGTCCCACTGGCGTTGCATACCCGCCAGGGCCTCTTCGTCGAAGCCATCGCGCCACTCGCCCTCGGCGCCATAGAGGACGAAATGAATTCGCCCATACCGACGCAAGCTTTCATGGAGCGATACGATGCCCTTGCGGCCGCCAAGATCCGCCGGCCATGTCGGCGTCGGAGAGACGACGAGAAATTCCATGGTCAGGCGCCCCCGGGGAACAACGCGCCTGACGACAGCGTAAGTCGATAATAAGAATAAATAGCCTGAACCTGCCACCAAAACTGATCGGCGTCGTCCACGTCGTAGTAAAAAGCGCGCAGGCTGCGCTCAGCCGGTGGCACGGAGGCTATATAAGGCAACAGATTTTCGGCATAACCGGCACGCTCTGAGGGCGTCAGGTCCCTGATCATCTGATCGGAGATAGCCTGCCACATCGCGCGGCGACGGAACCACTCACGATTAATCCGCGAGGCCGGCACAAAATGCTGAACCCGCGCCTCGGGCACATAGAGCACCTCCCCCCCCCGAGCCTTAAGGCGATCCGAAAGCTCGGTTTCCTCGTTCGAGAGCAACGAATTGCCGGCTCCGATCCTTCCCAAGCTTGTGTTGCAGCCGCCCGCGGCGAGATAGTCTTCCCGACGATAGGCTATGTTCGCGCCCGCCACCCATTCGTTCGGACCAAGAAAGCGGATGCGAGAACCCCAATCGATCGCTGTCAGATAGACCGCCAACCGATCATCGAGCCACTTGGGGCGAGGAACCTCGTAGATCGGATCAATCGGGCCGCCGCCGATTACCGCCTCGGGATGGGCATTGAAGCCCGAAATCAGGGCCGACACCCAGCCCGGTTCGGCGATAGCGTCGTCATCCAAGAACGCTATGATCTCCGCCTTGGACTGCGCCGCCGCGACATTACGGGCGTTCGCCAACCCGGCGCGCTCTACCGTCAGGTATCTCAACCGCTTGTTATCCGCGTACTTGGCGGCCGACGCCGCACGCATCGGGCTGTCGGGCGAGTTATCGATAACTAGGATTTCGAACACCGATGCCTTCGCGTCCTGCTCGAGGAGGCTTTTGATAGCGGTGTCGAGATAGTCATAGCGCTGATATGTGCAAATGACCGCGCTAAGCTTATGCGCCATGTCTTCTCCCCAAAAGCCAACGCCCCACTCGCGTCAGGCGGCCCCTTCGTCCTGCGAAACGGGACGGACGGTGAGCGACGAAACGCCAAACGACAATTCTCGCGTATCGTCCCCACTTGCCCGCGTCACGAAAGGCGCGCTGAATTTCACGGACGCCGATTTCCGACCGGGCTTGGCGGGAACAACGCCGCTCAGCACGACACCTATCTCTCGATCCGTGACAGTCAGCGGGATGGCTTGGCCATCGACAGTGCACTTGATGTCGGCAAAGCCAAAATCGCCGTGGCGCGTGAGCACAGCGAGCTCCAATGAGCACGGCTGCTCACGATCCAGCGGAAACTGGAAGTCGCAATGAGGTCGCGGACCGACCCAGCGATAAGGCTCGCCGGTGCCGCTCCATTCGAGGAAGTAAAAGCCTCTAGCCGCGTCCCAAACCTCGCTGGCTATCGTCGAGAAGCTTTCCGGCGGAGACTCCCTGGCGATCACCGCGTCCGAGAACGGCAACGACGATTCGCCAATAAGCCGCTGCAGCGCCTCGTTTGTTTGAACAGCGGAGGCCAGCACCGACAGTTCGCGGCGCAGGTCGACAATCTCCTTGGCCAATACCGCGATCACGTCGGAGATCGCTCCGCCGCCATCGCCACCGCGAGCACTGTTCAGAAAGTTCGCGCGGATCGAGCGCGAGATCTCCTCAACGGTTTCGCCCGAACCAAAGCGAAAAGCACCCATTATTCCCCCAAACGTATTCTAAATTTTCGGATCGCAGCCGGTGGATCAGGATCGAAGCCGCTCCATGTGATGATCAAGTTCGCCTAGCTGAACGGCCCACAACTGCTGACTCTGGGCCGGATCAAACGCGCTAGATAGACGTGCGCGTTCCGCATCGTACCCGGCGACATCCTTATGGATCCAGAGCTGACAAAGCTTGACGACATGAGCCATGGCCTTGAGGTCCCCCCGCTCCTTATCGATATAACGATCTAGAAGCTCAAGCTCTTCGGCAGGCGTGAATTCCCATTTTTCGATACGTTGGAATTCTTCGGCCGTCGGCATGGACACAAGTCCGTACAAACGGCTTTGCCACAAGATATGCGGATCCAGCACGTCCAGACGGTGATGCAGATACTCCATCGCGATCTGCATGTACGGGTGCCAACAGTGATAGAAATCCTGCTGGATGAGAACGGACTGCCCCACAGTCATGGCCGGCAAGAACTGGCACAGCGCATGACTGCTGAGCGGTTGGGTCTTGGCTAGATCAATAAAGCAGATGTCGATCGGTCCGCCGCCCCAGCGCTGGAGCAGGAAGTCGCCGGGGTAGGGATGAACCAGATCCCGGTAAAATCCGGTCTGCCAGCGATAGATGTCCAGGTAGTTCTCGCCAGGCTCGCACGGCCGCAGCGTGTCGGTGATGGCCTGGGCGACGTAGCGGTCGAAGGCTTCAAAATAGTCATAGGAGTGAACGGCCACCTGGTCACGCGGATAGCGCGGATTGGACGCCGCACCCGAAGCCAAGCAAAAGCCGGATGCACCGATATACGACCCTGCGTCGATAATGGCTCTGCCCGTCGCGACGTGCCGAGCCAGCCACCAGAGGCTGCCGCGCTCTTCGACGCCCAGCATGCCTCGCGGCAGTAAGACTTCCTTGGGAATGACCGCCTGATCACGACTCCAAGGCTTCTCGCGCAGAACGTCAAACATCGGTACGGATCTCACACGACAGCAAGGGTAGGTGACGCAGCGCGTCGCTCACCCTGTTAGCCGTTACCTCTGGGATGGTGAAGGGCATTCCGCGCGTTGGCGGTCTTATTGCGAGACAACCCACAACTTTCAAGTCACTAGCCCTGAAACATGTCGCCACTCTCCCGCGAACGACGGGTCTTCAAAACTGGCGAAAGCCGCGCTGTCAAAGTCCTTTCGCGCCTGCTCGCGATCACCCCTCGCAAGCCGATGGGTGATCTTCGACAGCGTGAGCATGTCCTTCATTTCCCCCGCCTCCCGTTCGAGCAACCGATCGAGGAGATAGATCTCCTTCTCGTAGCCAAGCCCCTGATTCGCGAGCACGCTCAAGTCTTCTAGCGGTATAGCGGCCTCAAGGCGAAATACTCGTGTACACCACTTAACCAAAGGATCCACAATCGAGAAGTATTCACTAAGGTACTCCATCCCGTAATGCAGCCAAGGATGTCGCGACAAGTACCAATCTTGATGTAGCAGCAAACTATGAGATGGTATTAGATGGGGATAGTATTCCTGCAAGAAAGTCCGATGCAGCGCGTAAGATTTATCAAGATCGACAAACAGCACCTCAATCGCCCCACCAAACCATCGAGTTTCGCAAAAATCACTCTCCATAGGGACAATGCTTTCGCGATACGCGCCTATCTGCGCATTATAGATTGCTCTAAAAGAGGATGAATGATCAAAATTTTGAAATCTTTGTTTGATGAAGTCGGTAACATAATCTTCATCGGCACGAAAGATATCGTAGCTGAATATTTTCGTATTCTTGGCGCGAGGATTGCTTGAATGCGCTAATCCGCTAGCAAGTGAAAAGGCGGACGTGCCAAGGAATGCTCCAGCGTCGACAATGTGCCCGCGACCGTCGCAATAGTCGCGACCGATCAAAAAGAGCGCCGCCCGCTCCTCCGCCCCCAGCATTCCATGAGGAATGTATATATCCTCAGCAATATTCGCATCCGACTCCAACCAGGGCTTATTGGACAAATTTATTCCAGAGCGCACATTGAAAGCCACAATCTGCTCCTATTGAAAATGGAGTGTACTGGTAAATACTATATTTGCTCAACGTTGGGTCGACCATTTTCGCGCACCGACACCATAACCTCAGGCATCAAGGATGATATCGAATAGAAAGTCGATCATCTCATTTCGCGCCTGTATCTCTTCTAGCAGGGCCTGTTCCAAACGCCCGACGACGATCGGTTCATCCGACCCCGGCGCCCAGCTATCGATCTCATAACCAAACTGGGCGAAATCCGCCGCATAGAGTTCGGCCACAACCTCCGCCGTCTCGGGTGTATAGTAGGATCTCCAGTCGTCGTAACGTGAACTGTTAAAGCGACCGAAAGCGATAGGAAGACCGTTCAGATGCTTGGATAGCGCTTCGCCAAGCTGAGCCAACTGCTCGACATGGAAGATCTTTGTGTAGTTGATTGCACGTACAAGCAGGAGATCCGACTGAGGCATTAGGTGAGCGTCGCTTGAGATCATCGCGCTGTCGCGGACGCTGGCCACATAGGCCGCAAAGCCGGCTCTCAAATCCTCGGCGTACGCATCGCCGGCGAAACGCGATAACTGATCACGATAGCCTGGCTCCCCCTGCCGGACTTTGTTTTCGTAAACCGAAACCAAGCGACTGTAGGGATTGCGACAGACCCCGAAGGTGAACCAGCCGGCGCCCCCTGCCAAGGCGTCACGCAAGTCGGCTTGCGGGAGATCCAACACGGTCGGAACCGGAAGCAGCGCTCGCTGATGCACCGTCATGTCCATTCGAGTCTCGCGAAAGTACGGTCGCGTCAGCCGCGGATCAAAGCGAACACTACCAAGCTCAAGCATCAGGTGCTTGATGGATGTGCAGGCCGCCTTGGCCGTTTCGACGTAAACATACTTGCCGCTGAGGGACGCAAAAGTCCCGTATAGCAACCGCCAGACCCCGAAGTTTTCATCGTAACCGTGCGCGACCACGGTCTTGCGCGCCTGCGCGATGTTCAGCTCGCGATCAAGGCCCGGAAGCAGGGGCCCCACCGAAAGCTTACGCCTAATCGCCACGATCTTACCGACTTCCCCGACATGGTCGTAGTCGCCGGTGGCTAGCAGGCGCTTGATGACCTTGGCTGGACCGATATTCTCGTCGAGCGCGTCATCGAACAGCACCAACCCGCCGGCCGCCAGATGGGGAAGCCAGCCCTTCACATCGGCTTCGACCCCGGCTTCGGTATGATCGCCGTCGATGAAAATGAGACCGATCGACTTCTTGAAGCCGATCGCCGCCTCGCCGCTGCTCAGATTGATCAGGGCGATGCGTTCAGCCATGTCGGCGTCAAGCATGGCCTGATAGAAAGCCTTGCGATCGGCGGGACCGAAGCGTCCACCATAGACGCCGACAGCGTTGGCGTGGGGCTCAACGCAATAAACCATCGGGGGCTGGGGAGCCTTCGATCGCGCCGCTCCCAGCGCTAGAGCGATAGCCGACTTCCCTCGCCAAGACCCAATCTCGACAATGCAGCCATTTTCGACACTCGCCGCGTGGTCTCCGAGAAAGGCGAACTCCGCCGCCGACACCATGCCTTCCAATCTGTCCGCATCGATCATATTCAAGGGAGCTCCACGTCAAACAACTCCGCGCGACATTCAGTCGAAATCCATGTTGAGATTCTGAAGATCGCCTAGCGCTCCCGCGCGAGACTCTTTGCCAGGACCGCCAACAAAACAGGTGCACACTTCGCTGTAACGGTCGGTGGTCACTTAAGCTCAATCCCTCGGGCGCCGACTCGCCAAGTCGGCCAGAGGCTGCAGCTCTTCAGACCCCAGAAGTGCGCCCACTTTTTTCCAGCTCCCGATATGGTTCCGCCCAAAGGAGCCTTGCTCTAGTCGATCACCTTGGGCAACTCGCCGTACTCACGCTCGACCATCGATGATCCCTTTCGCAGGATCAGCTGCTGTCCGAACGTCTCGTTTAGGTATTCGCCCGATTGATGTAACCCCAGGCGGTATACTCCGAGCTCGGTGATGAACTTTTTCTTGAGCGCCGCGCTGACCGCCGCATCCATCAACATCCACTTTGCGCCGGTGTGCGACGAAGAGCCGAAGGTCAGCGCCATGAATTCAGAGAAGTCACTAGGTACGATGAAGCGACAGCCCACCGGTGCGGCCTTTATCAAGGCCGCGAAGCGCTCGATATTCTCCATGAAATCCTCAGCCGAGCCGACCCAGACGATCCAACCGGCGACCTCGGCCTCGCGTATCATGGCGTCGGTTTCGGGCGACAACGTAGACAGCTTGATGAACTTCTCCAGCGAAGCCAGGCGGACGTCAAACAGTTCAGGTCTGTTCAGCGAGACGTTGAGATAAGTCTGGATTTTTTGTGCGGCTTCGCCTGGGCGAGGGCCTTTGGCCAAAGCGCCCAAGCAAAGATCCTTGCCTAGCCAAATCATCCGACCGTTCTCTACCTCGGTATCGGGCTGGATGGGGCGGCGCCAAAGGTCATTGACGCCGCGCACGCGAAGGCGGGAACGATGCCGCCGGCGTCGGTCGAGGTGTTTCTCCATCGCCTGGCCCACGGCGGTCAGATACTGGGTGGTGTAGGCACCGATCCCGGTGCCGGCGCCGAACCGGACCGCTGCCGTAGTCTTTTGGCGGAGCGTTTCGCGGTCGTCGAGAATCTCGGCAAGACGCGCGCTCAGAAGGGCAGGCTCGTTACCGTCGGAAGCGAAGGGAATCTGGTAGGTGGCCTCGTGGGGCAGGTCTTGAAATGCGGCGTAGCGATTGACGATCAACGCCCGCCCCAAGGTCAACGCTTGGCAGGCGATGCCGCTGCTTTCGCCTGCGGTAGGATAGCGTAAATTAATGACTAGGTCCGAATTCGAAATTTCACGGCTAAGCTCTTCTTCGCTCACATAGCGATTGTCGTCGACCAAAAGTCCACGCTCTGTGAGCTTGCTTAGGTCGTCCTCGCAGTGCGCACGCAACGCACCTTCCCAGCGACCCACGCAGCGGAGATTAAAGTCGGTTCGCGTCTGGGAGAGCTTTACGAACGCTTGAAGCACGTCACGGACGCGCTTGTATTCGGATTGATAGCCCAGTAGCGAGAAGGTCACCTTCTCCCTCGGTTCACGCTCGACCCGCACGACCTCTTCTGGCGACAGAAAATTCGCTGTCAGAGTGATATTATAACAAAGGGTGTCGGGGAACTTCTTCCGCAGGACTTCGAAGGTGGAGGCGGAATGGCAGAAGATCTCGGTCGCGTACTGAAGCACGGCCCGATTATAAAGCGTAGCGTGCGCCATCAGCGCGGCGGAGGCGGGCCGGTTGTTCCAGTCCAGCATGTCCCGCGCGCAGAGCCCAGTGATTAGACCCAGCTCCTCTTCCAGAAAGTTTTCGCAGAGTTCCGCATTGCCCGAAAGAGGCCAGTACATGCTGGGGTCATGGACCACAACGGCGCCAGGCGCACGAAGGAACTCGTCAATGATCCAGGAGTAGTGTTGATTGTTTCCCAGTTGATACATTAGATAGGTGTCGTCGCTGATCGGTTCGGCGAAAAAAGCCTTGCGATCGATCTGTTCGACGACGGCGCCCTCAGGCAACGCTTGTCGTTCTACTGCCGAGAACGGCGCAATGAAGTTTGAGACGATCAGGACTTCGTAACGCGTCGCAAGCGCGCGCGCGATGTTCAGCGTATGGATGCGGAAACTGCCGCCCGCAGGATCCATCACCCCGACGAGCGCCACCTTGGTCAGTGGCGATTGCGTGGTCATAGTAATCAGACCCGGGAGCCGGGTTGCGCGGTGTCGATGGTGGCCGCTTCGGACTTCTGGGCCGCAAGCGCCGCCTCGAGATTGCTGATGCGACGGTCGAAGGTGACGAGAAGCGCGACGATGTGGTCGTCCGCGACCGCGGGCGTAGGCGTGGGCGTCCCCGTTCCGAAGAATATGGGGTAGAGCGCCTTGCGTACGGAGTAAGGCAAGATGCGCCGCGCTGCAGACCGGGCAAAACTAACCATTCTAAACCCTCGTCTTAACTTCGATCGAACGCCATAAATCCCGGGCGAACGCGTCAGACGGGTATTGCGCGACCAGCTCGATTTCCGCAAGGGTCTCCTCAGAAGCCGTGGCGTTATCCAGCGTTTTCCGCCTGGTGGTTTCGACGTCCCGCGCCGAGGCGGGCCCGGCGCGGTTCTCGACATAGAGCCGGAGAAACCACCGATGATCTGCACAACGCCAGTCAGATGGTCACCTGCCGCCAGATGACCTGGACGCCCAGTGCCACGCCGGTGGTCACGCGTAAGATGGTCGATGCGCGGATCCTCGCCTGAAGCACGTGCGCAACGTGCTGGACCGCGGACCGGGGTTCTCAGATCCCGCCGCCCTCGTACCGTCCAACACCGTCGCCGCGACCAATGAGAACGTCCGCGGTCCTGATTACTTCGCCGCAGATGAGTGTGACGAACGCCAACCACGTCACCGACCTGCTGCGCGAGCTTGGCCTGCAGGGCATGGTTGCCGCCGTCGAACATCACGGCACCTCGCCGGCCTTCGCCGATCTGCCGTTCTTGGAGCGGTTCATGCACATCGTACAGGCCGAGGCGGCCTGGCGCGATGAGCGGCGGCTCAAGCGGATCCTGCGGTCGGCTCGCCTGAAGATTCAAGCTGCCGTTGAGGATATCGACTACCGCCCCGGGCGCAATCTTGACCGCTCGCGGATCGCCGAGCTCCTGGCCTGCACCTGGGTTCTGAAGCGCGAAAACCTGATCCTCACCAGGGCCACCGGCACCGGGAAAACCCACATGGCCTGCGCGTTCGGCGGCTAGGCCGCCCGCCACGGCCTGACGGTTCGTTATGCCCGGGCCAATCAGTTGTTGGAAGACATGGCCCTGGCGCACCAAGATGGCTCGATCGGCAAGGTGCGTGAGTCGCCCGCCCGGTTCGACCTCTTGGTTCTGCACGATTTCGTGCCTCGCGCCGATGACTGAGCTGGGCAAGCAGGATCTGCTCGACGTCGTCGACGCCCGGGTTAAGACATCCTCGCTCCTGCTGGCCGGCCAGCTGCCGTTCAAGGACTGGCACGCCTACATCGACAACCCGATGGTCGCCGACGCTATCCTCGACCGGATGGCCAATACCAGCCACCGCATCCAGCTGGCCGGCGAGTCCATGCGCAGGCTTGGACCAGCACCGTCAGCTTGACGCTAGCAGGTCATGCCGCACCGCCTCCCCCCGGAGCTGGCGCGGCGTGATCATCGGCTTGGCGACGGGCGCCCAGCTCATCTGGCGATGGGCGCCCAGTTGGGTGGCTGTATGCATGATCGGCCCGTCGCTCGCCCAAGGGCGCTTCCGACGAAAGCGGGCGGATCAATCCGCCCTGACGAGTCTTCCAGTGCGATCACCGCCATGACTAGGCCGGGCCCTCGCTCCCGACTATCGGGGCAACCAAGCCTCGGCGCCCGCCTCCACAAAGTGGGCGTTGAAAACCTGACCTTCGGTCTCGCTCAGCCGTCGAACGAGATTAGGGCGACGAGCGGGATCACAGATGAACATCATGAATCCTCCACCACCCGCGCCAGACACCTTGCCTGCGTAGGCGCCGTTAGCCATCGCCAGTTCGTAGATCGCATCGATTTGAGGATTGGTGATCTGCTTGGCCATCTGCTTCTTGGCTTCCCAAGAGCGATTCAGGACCCTGGCGAAACGCGCCACGTCGCTGGTCAAAACGGCGTGTTTGATGTCCACGGCATCTGCCTTGAGCTGCAAAGCGGCGGAAACGGCGTCGGAATCGGCCTCTCGCATATTACCGATCTGCTCTTTGATGATGGACGCAGAGGCACGCGATACCCCGGTGAAATACAGCACGAGCGATGCTTCCAGTTCGGAGAGGAAGCTTCTCTTGACCCGCAATGGGTTCACGATCACCACGTCGTCGGCAAGAAACTCCATGAAGTTCACGCCACCGAAGGCCGCGGCGTACTGGTCCTGCTTACCACCGGCCATCGCTAGATCCTGGCGCTCGATGCTGAAGGCCAGGCGCGCGAGTTCGTACTCGCCCAACGGCAATCCCAGCAGTTCTTGGAAGGCCGCGAGAAGAGCCACGACAACCGTTGAGGATGACCCCAGGCCCGATCCGGGCGGGGCGTCGCAGTGTGTGTAGATCGTGCAAGCGAAGCGCTTGCCATCGCAGAAGTCGCGAACGACACGCTCATAGACGCCGCGATGCAAGGCGAAGCGTGGATCGAGCGGCAATGACTCTTTGGCCGAAAAAGCGGCGCTGTCGCCGCTGTCGGTCGTGTGCAGTTCAACCACATCATCAGTCCGCGAAAGGATTGAGGCGTAGGCGAACATCCCAATCGTCGCGTTTAGCACAGCCCCGCCATATTCGTCGCAGAAAGGCGAGACGTCCGTGCCGCCGCCAGCAAAGCCGAGCCGCAAAGGCGCACGGGCGCGGACCAAGCGCCCGCGGCCTAGTTTGGTTGTAAGCATAGTATCCCCAGCACTGAACTTTAGAATCTGCATCAGGCCTTATTCGTAGAGACCATGCGGTTTGCGGTCCTGAACCGGACCGATCTTGCGGCCCACCGCTACGACCGTGTCGTCGCGGTCGTAGGGCGAAAAGCCGCTCGCCTGCATGAAGTCCAGAAACTCCTTCGGCACCGCTGGCGAGAAGCAGCTACGGGTTGACACAGACGGCTCGAAACCCGCGGCGGTAAGCGCGAGATGCAGATCGCGCGGCGCAGGCTCATGCACATGGCGTCTTGATCCAACACCGGCATAAACGGGATATTGATAGGGATGATACCCCGTCATTGCGGCCAAAATAGCCCGCCAGCTCGTGGAATTTGGCGCCGAGAGGATGAATAGGCCGCCCGGACGCAGGATGCGGTTCACCTCCGAAAACACGAACATCGGATCGACATAGAAGTGTTCGAATACTTCGAACATCGTTACCAGATCGACACTTTCATCGGCTAGCGGAATGGCGTCGATCTCGAAGTCACCGTGGTACGCGTCGATGACTTCGCCACATTGGCGCAGGTGGAGCGCCTGGCTTTCATCGATGCCAAGCACCAACCGGGCGTTAGGCAGCATATGCCGCCACATAGGAAGAAAGATCATGTTCGCGCCGATGTCGACGACCGTATCGACCGTCCGATCGGCAAGCGCCGTCTCGATCACGTTCCGGGTTTGGTGCAGGCGTCGGCGATGGTTCTGCCAGATCGAGAGCTGCCCATCCGACATTCCTAGAGCCTTCATATAGTCGAAGCAGAGCTGGGTTTCGGCGAGAATATGCGCCTCGGTCGGCGCCTCCATTGCGGCATGGAACGCCTTAACCATTCGCTCGCGCGCGCTCAACAACCCTAACATGCGCCACAGACTCCAAAGCGGGGATTCACCTGATAGCACGATATGTCTCGCTTTGAAGCGGCAGATGTATGGTGCTATCAGGTTCCAACGTTGGAAGTCGTCCCGGAGGTTTGTATGCGCGTTCTATTTTACGGCGGCTGCCATGCCGGTGTAATGCACCAAGCTTTCGCAAGACATTGTCTTGAGTCTGGATTTATAGGAACCTATATAGTCAACTATCAGTTGATCGATCAGGCCACGGATTTCCCCTATAATATACTGTCGGACTTTGATGCGATCGTTTACAGCCCGATCCTAAACAAGGGCCCCTTCAACACGTCCTTTCTGGAAGAGCGCTGCGACGCCATCGGTTTGAAGCGGGTAAGTTATCCGTGGCTGCAATGGGCGGGCTATCATACAGGCGCCGAAAAGCGGCCGCCGGTAGATTGGATGTACCCGACTTTCGTGCGCGCCCGTCGCGAACACGCGACCTTCGCCAGCTTCAAGGCCTGGGCCTTGAACGATGCGACGACGCCCGACGCCGTTCACGCCTATCTTGACCACACGACGCGCCACCTGCGCGAGCACGAGGATCGAGGCGCGCCGGACATTCGCGTTTCTGACTACATTCTCGATAACTATCGCAGCAAACGACTGTTCGTGACACCGGATCACCCGTCCACGGAACTCTATAAACACGTGTTCAGGAGCGTTGCGGAAAAGCTGGGCGTGGCCTTAGATCCCGCCATGGACGACATTGCCGTCGAGTTCCACGACGACCATCTTTTGCCGATCATGCCCGTGGTGGCGGAAACGCTGGGCCTTGATTTCCGCGCTGGAGATTTCGGCTTCGTCAACACGCTCGGGCGCCGTTGGTATTCGTACACCGAGATGCTCGAGATATTTTACTACGCCGACCAAGGGGTGGAACTTTTGTCCCCAGAATACGGCGCGCCCGTCATCGTGGACGGCCACTCCATCGAGATTACGGCCAAGCAACTGATTTTCGCGAGACAGCTGAGGAAATCCAACCAGTATCAGGTCCTTTCCGGGCCCGATGTTGTCGAAAAGAAGCTCGGCGCCAGCCGGTTTCTCGAGCGGAAGGGTGAATGGTGGAATGCTTTTTCCTTAGCCCCGTACGTGGACGTGCTCGCCCACTGACCCGGCTCAAACGCCTCGGCAAAGGCGATTTTCTCTCGTCAAACTGATTGGGGATAGCTATGAAACGCCTCGCCGCAACCAGAACTTTTCCCAACCGAGCTTACTGATCGCGGCCATACCTGACGAAACTAACGGAGTGAGAATGGCGGCGCTCAGCGAAATATATAGAGCCTTGTTTTCTGTTCAAATTTGGTGGGCCATCGCTGTCGAGGACGTAGTCGGTCGGTATCGCAGAACTATCCTTGGCCCGCTCTGGTTAGTTATTTCGCAAGCCGCCTGGATTCTGGGAATTTATTTGCTCCACCGATCAGTATTTGGCGCCGAGCAAAAAAACTTTCTACTCTACCTGGCCGCCGGCCTTCCCGTCTGGTCGTTGATTTCAGGAGGTATAGTCGACGGAACGCAAGCCTTCCTGCGTTCCAAGGGCTACATTGAATCGTACCCATTGCCGATGCCACTCTACATTGTGCGCATCGTGGCCGGCGCGTACGTAACATTCGCCCACTTGATCGTTGTGTATTTCGTGACTGCGGCCCTCACAATGACCCCGCCCAGCTTGGCCATCATCGCCGCGTTGCCTGGGTTGGCGATCATCGGCCTGTTCAACTTTGGCGTGTCTCTCGGCCTTGCGCCGCTAGGGACTCGCTTCCGCGATCTGGGTCCGGCGCTGACTTCGCTGATGAGTCTGCTTTTCATCTTGACCCCGGTATTTTACGCACCCAACGCTCAGCAACTCGCCAGTCCCATGGTCGCGTACAATCCATTCTACCACATGCTAGAAATCGTCCGGGCTCCGCTGCTCGGCACCTGGGGAACGTCCCAGAACTGGGTATTTTCCGTCAGCTTCGCCCTGATTTCTCTCGTGATCGGCGGCTTCATCTACGCGCGCATGCGTCCCACCGTTGCTTATTGGCTTTAACCATGCCCAACATTTCGCTCAACGGCGTGACCGTCGCCTATCCGGTCGTGATATCCGGCCGCCAGCAGTCGGCCTTCGCGGCCGCCACTAAAGCCATGAGCTTTGGGCGCTTTGGACGCGACAACCATGGCGTCGACTATGTCATGGCGCTCAACAACCTCGACCTGACGATCAAAGAAGGCTCGCGCCTCGGTATCGTCGGTCGCAATGGTTCGGGTAAGAGCACGCTACTCAAAACCCTGGCGGGCATCATTACGCCCCGCAAAGGCGCTCGGGTCGTGAATGGTTCGATCGGCTGTGTCCTCAACATCGGCGCAGGCCTCGAACTGGAGAAGACCGGTTACGAGAACATGCGGATGATCGCCCGCCTCTACGGCTTGACGGGCGCGACCCTGCGCGACGCTGTTGATGAGGCGTCGGACTTCACAGAGCTGGGCCCGTTTTTGAGCATGCCAGTGCGCACCTATTCATCGGGGATGATGGCTCGCCTTTGCTTCGCGATGGCGACCGCTCAGCACGCCGAGATCATGCTGATCGACGAAGTTATTGGCACCGGCGACAGTCACTTCATCGATAAGGCTGTGGCGCGAATCAAGACCCTGTGCGCCAACTCGGGTATCGTCGTGGTCGCCACCCATGCTCGCGGTATTCTCGACGGGTTCTGCGACGAAGCCATTATGATGGAATCTGGCAACATCCGCGCGCGCGGCTCTATCGACGACGTGTGGGCTCAATACGCCGCTTAGTATGCTATCAGCGCGCCGCCTGACACGGCGGCGCGCATTGGCGCTCCCAATAGACACCGTCCCTCGAAAATGCACCATCCGGGACCTGCCAGCGGCCGCCACTTTTGCGCCAAACCTCACCGACGTGCGTAGTGTACGAACCCATTGTCCTCTATGTCGTTCGGCAAGGGCTTCCATCAGTCCTCGGGCGGAGACCTCGCGCTTTCGTCGCTGAACTCCGATTTTGGAACTAGGTTCGAATGACTCTCGACATCATCTCCATTCGCGCCGCCGCGACTCGCCTCGCGGGCCAGATCGAGCGCACGCCGTGCCGATACTCCCGAACGCTGTCCAAGATCACCGGCGCCGAGGTGTGGGTGAAGTTCGAGAACCTGCAGTTCACCGCCGCCTACAAGGAGCGCGGCGCGCTGAACAAGCTGATGCTGCTGTCGGACGCCGAGAAGGCCCGCGGCGTCATCGCCGCCAGCGCCGGCAACCACGCCCAGGGCCTGGCCTATCACGGCGCCCGCCTGGGCGTGCCGGTGACCATCGTCATGCCCAAGACCACCCCGTTCATCAAGGTCCAGCACACCCGCGACTTCGGCGCCACGGTGGTCATCGAGGGCGAGACCTATGACGACGCCTCCGCCCACGCCCGCAAGCTGCAGGCCGAGCAGGACCTGACCTTCGTCCACCCGTTCGACGACTATGACATCATGGCCGGCCAGGGCACGATCGCCCTGGAGATGCTGGAGGACGCGCCGGACCTGGAGGTCCTGCCCGTGCCGATCGGCGGCGGCGGCCTGATCAGCGGCGTGGCCACCGCGGCCAAGGCGGTCAAGCCCGACATCCACATCATCGGCTGCGAGCCGGCCATGTATCCGTCGTTCACCGCCAAGATGCGCGGCGTCGCCGCCCATTGCGGCGGCCAGACCATCGCCGAGGGCGTGGCGGTCAAGCAGGTCGGCGACCTGACCTATGGCGTCGCCCGGCCGCTGATCGACGACGTTCTGCTGCTGGAAGAGCCGCACATCGAGCAGGCCGTGGCGCTGTACTGCAATGTCGAGAAGACCATCGCCGAAGGCGCCGGCGCGGCCTCCCTGGCGGCGCTGCTGGCCTATCCCGAACGGTTCCGCGGCAAGAAGTGCGGCCTGATCCTGTGCGGCGGCAATATCGACACGCGCCTGCTGGCCTCGGTCCTGACTCGCGAGCTGGTCCGCGCCCAGCGCCTGGTGTCCCTGCGCATCGTCGGCGACGACCGCCCCGGCCTGCTGTCCACCGTGGCCAATGTCATCGGCACGATGGGCGCCAACATCATCGAGGTGAACCACAACCGCCTGGCCCTGGACGTGCCGGCCAAGGGCGCGGAGTTCGACATCACCATCGAGACCCGCGACGCCCAGCACACCCAGGACGTCATGAACGCCCTGCGCGAGAAGGGCTACCCGCCGCGCGCGGTCTAAACCCTTCTCCCCTTGCGGGAGAAGGCGGCGCGAAGCGCCGGATGAGGGGTCGAAGAACGGAAAAAGCCGCGCCCAGTCGAAAGACCGGGCGCGGCTTTTGATTTCTGAGAGACCCCTCACCCGACCCCACTCCGTGGGGCCACCCTCTCCCGCAAGGGGAGAGGGATCCGCGCAAGCTACAGCAGGCCCTTGATCATCTCGCGCGCCGCGTCGGCCAGGTCCGGACGCTTCAGCGCCAGGGCGACATTGGCCCGCAGCAGGCCGATCTTGTCGCCGCAGTCGTAGGTCTCGCCCTCGTATTCCAGGGCGTGGAAGTCCTGGCTTTCCAGCAGGGTCAGCATCGAGTCGGTCAGCTGGATCTCGCCGCCGGCCCCCTTGCCCTGCTTTTCCAGCAGGTCGAAGATCTCCGGCTGCAGGATGTAGCGGCCCGAGATGAACAGGTTCGAGGGCTCGGTTCCCTTCGGCGGCTTCTCGACCATGCCGGTCATGCGGTTCAGCCGGCCGTCCTGGCCGTCCAGCGCCACGATGCCGTACTGGTGGGCCATGCCCTCGGGCGCCGGCTCGACCACGACGATGTTGCCGCCCTTCTGGTCGTAGGCCTCGATGGCCTGGGCCAGGGCGGGCTTGGAGGCCGACATCACCATGTCGGGCAGCATCACCGCGAACGGCTCGTCGCCGACGATGTCGCGGGCGCACCACACCGCGTGGCCCAGGCCCAGCGGGGCCATCTGGCGCACGAAGCTCATCTCGCCCGGCCGGGGCAGCTCGCCCAGCAGTTCCTCGAGGATCGCGGTCTTGCCCTTGGCGGCCAGGGCGGCTTCCAGCTCGACCTGGTGGTCGAAATAGTCCTCGATCGCGCCCTTGTTGCGCCCGGTCACGAAGACGAAGTGCTCGATGCCCGCGGCGCGGCCTTCCTCGACGATGTACGACAGGATCGGTCGATCGACGACGTTCAGCAGTTCCTTCGGGGTCGTCTTGGTGCCGGGCAGGACCCGGGTGCCGAAGCCCGCGACGGGAAGGACGGCTTTGCGGACGGGTTTCATGAAGGCCTCGTGAGCGGTCACTGATGGGCAGGTTTCTAGGGCGCGCCGCGACCGCGCGCCACCACTGTTGTGTGACCGCCCATCTCAAAGCCGGACAAATCCCGGACTGCCGAAAATCGGCGCGCGGCGGCGCGCGAATTGGTCTAGCAGGGACGGATGTTTGTCGGAGCCCGTCGTTCCATGGTCCGCCCCCTCGGTTTCGCCCTCGCCGCCGCCGTCCTTTGCGGGACCCTGATGCTGTCCGCCTGCGGCCCCAGCAAGAAGCAGCAGGAAAGCCTGGCCGCCGCCCAGGCGTTCCTGGCCCAGAACGCCAAGCAGCCCGGCGTGGTCACCTTGGCCGACGGCCTGCAGTACAAGATCGTCCGCTCGGGCCCGCCCGGCGGCGCCAAGCCGGCGCCCACCGACGAGGTCAAGGTCAATTACGAGGGCAAGCTGGTCGACGGCACGGTGTTCGACAGCTCCTACGAGCGCGGCACGCCCGCGTCGTTCCCGCTGCAGGGCCTGGTGCCGGCCTGGAAGGAAGCCCTGGTCATGATGCGGCCGGGCGACGAATGGACGCTCTACGTGCCGCCGGAACTGGGATATGGGGCCGAAGACAAGGGCCCGATCCCCGGCAACAGCGTGATGATCTTCCGCATCGAGCTGATCGACGTCCTGCCCTCGAAGATCCAGGCCCCCAAGCAACGTCCGTCGGCCTAGGCCCTCTACACCTTCGGCACGGCCATGCCGCGCCGCACGGCCGCGCGCTCGCCGATCCGTTCCAGCCAGGCCCGCACCGCCGGCAGGGGCGGCCGGTCCGGCTGAACCTTCTCCAGCGTCTCCAGCGCCGCCAGGGTCCAGGCGTAGCTGGCGATGTCGGCGATCGAATACGCGTCACCGGCCAGGTAGCGGACCTTTTCCAACCGCCCTTCCATCACCCCCAGCAACCGGCGTACCTCGTCGGCGAAGCGGTCGATGGCCAGTTCGACAGGTTCGGGGGCGCGCAGGGCGAAATAGCCCAGCTGGCCGGCCATCGGGCCCAGCCCGCCGACCTGCCAGAAAGTCCACTCCAGCGCCGCCACCCGCGCCGGGCCCGAGGCCGCCAGCAGCTTGCCGGTCTTCTCGGCCAGATAGACCAGGATCGCCCCGCTTTCGAACACCGATTGCGGGCCCCCGGGCGCGTCGTGGTCGACGATGGCCGGGATCTTGTTGTTGGGCGAGATGCCCAGGAAGTCGGGCGCGAATTGTTGGTTCTGGCCGATGTCGACCGGATGGACCCGATACGCCAGCCCCAACTCTTCGAGGGCGATGGGGATCTTGCGGCCGTTCGGCGTGGTCCAGGTGTAGAGGTCGATCATGGCGGATCTCCGCTTGCCTATACGCATGGAACGCGAACGGAGCAGTTCGGCTCAGCGCCAAGCCAAGTCATAGTGGTCTTCGACAAGCTCGCTCGATCAAGCTCGTGGATGCTGATCGCCACGATCCCTAGACATTTGAGCGTCGCTGTGCAACTTCCGGCACTCTGTACTCTAATAGATCTTTTATTTCTGTGAAATTTTCCACAATTTCTAAATAACTTCTAGTAACCTTATAAAAATCCGATCTCTTGACTCCAGTAACCGCCAAGCCAAATCGCTCCATAATTTGCTTCATATACGTTTCTGGGTCATCTACGATATCCTCGTATCTGACAGTTATGACATCATTTATAGTACTCAACCAATTAGTATAGGTCGTAATTCCATACAAAATTCTATCAATTTCGGAAATCATTTCGTCAGATCGAACTTGAACCGAAATACCCTTCACATCGTCAGCATTTACCGTGTTCCATATCTGCGTTTTCTGCGCATATATACCACTAAATGCAGTATTTCCGACACATTCCCTTACGAGATGAATGATTGGGATATTTCTATATTCCAAAAAATCTAGCAAAAATGGTCTTAGCCGAGAATCCCACCAATAGTGATTGAAATTATGCACATGACTATATTTTATGTCACACAAAAAGATTCGGTTTTCGCGGGCAGATATACCCATAAGAAATTCTATGTACTCATCCATAAGTTTTTGGATGCCATTTATCGAGTGCGCTTCAGCCGGCCCATTCCTCTTCGAAAAATCAAATGAAAACTTGAAGAAGAAGCTTTCATCCGCCTCCAAGTCACCTATGCTTGCGTTTGCTACTTCTCCCGGCGCATGAAAAAAACCAGTATTATGGAGCATCGACCTCAAATAGTGCGTTCCGGAGCGCTCCGTTGACAACAGAACAGCAACAGATGGAATTTTAATCATGGCCTTCACTCATGGCGATGCAAAACGAGACGCAGGGGCGCTCCTTTGATCATTATGACAAAAATACAACCTGTGGCAAAGGTCGCGCCGGCGCGGCGATCGCGGGCGTAGGCGAGATTGAAACGCCACGCTAGGTTCGATTCATGATACCGTCCTCCGAAAGCTCACCCCCTCTCATCTCATCGTCCGAAGTCCTGGCCGCCCGCGCGGTCGACATCCTCGCCGCCCTGGTGGCCTTCGACACCACCTCGCGCCGGTCCAACCTCGCCCTGATCGAATGGGTCGAGGCCTATCTGTCCGGCCTGGGGATCGCTTCGCGGCGGGTGCCCAACTCTGACGGGACCAAGAGCAACCTCCTGGCCAGCATCGGCCCGGCGGTCCCGGGCGGCGTCGTGCTGTCGGGCCACACCGACGTGGTGCCGGTCGACGGCCAGGCCTGGACCAGCGACCCGTTCGTGTTGGCCGAGCGCGACGGCCGGCTCTACGGCCGCGGGACCTGCGACATGAAGGGCTTCCTCGCCCTGGCCCTGGCCGCGGCGCCGGACCTGGCCAAGGCGCGCCTCGACCGCCCCGTCCACCTGGCCTTCTCCTACGACGAAGAGATCGGCTGCCTGGGCGCGCCGGACATGATCGCGGTGATCGCCGGCGAATTGCCTCGCCCGGCCCTGGTGGTGGTGGGCGAGCCCACCAACATGGTCGCCGTGCGCGGGCACAAGGGCATCGCCAGCTTCCGCGTCACGGTCACCGGCCGCGAGGCCCATTCCAGCCTGACCCATCTGGGCGTCTCGGCCAACATGGTCGCCATCAAGCTGATGAACCACCTGGTCGAGCTGTCCGAACGGCTGGAGCGCGAGGCCGATCCCGCCTCGCCGTTCACGCCCAAGGGCGCGACCCTGACCGTCGGCCAGGTCAACGGCGGCACCGCGGTCAACATCCTGGCCCGGGAGTGCGTGTTCATCTTCGACCTGCGGGTTCCGGCCGGCCTGGAGCCCAAGCAAATCCTGGCCGACTTCTTCGCCCTGGCCGACAGGCTGGACGCCGAGGTCAAGGCCAAGGCCCCCGAGGGCGGCGTCGTGGTCGAGACCCGCTCGATGACCCCGGCCTTCGCGCCCGAGGTCGATGGCGCGGCCGAGACCTTCGCCCGCCGCATCGCCGGTGACAACGGCCCACCGCGCGTCGTGCCCTACGCCGCCGAGGCCGGCCAGTTCCAGGGCGCGGGCTTCTCCACCGTGATCTGCGGCCCCGGCTCGATCGACCAGGCCCACCAGCCCGACGAATATGTCGAGGTCAGCCAGATGGAGCGCGGCGCGGCCTTCATACGGCGGCTGATCGAGGAGCTTTACCCGGCGTGACCGCCGGGGACCGGTGACGACGGATGACGATCCGCCGGCCGAAGAAGGCCACGGGGTCGATGGCCATGGCCCGCAGGATGTCCCAGGAGCTGACCTTGCGCGCCGCCTGCAGCGCGCGTCGTGACGCCAGGATCGGGTCCAGCGCCTGACGCTGGAAGGCGGCCCGGATCCCTCGGATCACCGGCCCGGCGTCGCCCCGCCGCCAATGCAGCAGCAGCAGGCCCGCCGTCACCGCCACGTGCAGGGGCGTGGTCAGCCACAACAGCAGCGGCGGGGTGTTCTTCAGGAAGGTCCAGATCCTGTTGCGCGAGCCGTGGAAGATCGCGAAGTCCGATCGCACCCCGGTGCTGGCCGAGCCCACATGCTCGACCACCGCCCCCGGCAGCAGCAGGGTCGGCTCGCCGGCCAGCCGCAGGCGATAGCCCAGGTCGACGTCCTCGCAATAGCAGAAGAACCGCTCGTCGAAGCCGCCCAGGCCCAGGAACAGGTCGCGATCGATCAGGGTCGCCGCCCCGCAGGCCGAGAACACCTCGCCCTCGGGCAGGTTCGGCGGCAGGCGTCGGCGATAGCCGCCCCGGAACGGGATGCCGGCCGAGGTCATCACATCGCCCGCCCCGTCCATCAGGCCCCGCTCGTCGGCCACCATCTGCAGCGAGGTGAAGCAGCGGACGTCCGGGTGGCGGGCCGTCCCGGCGACCAGGGCCGCCAGCCAGCCAGGGTCCGGATAGGCGTCAGGATTGAGCATCGCCAGCCAGCGTCCCTTGGCCTCTCGCGCCGCCAGGTTGTTGCCGGCCGCGAAGCCGAGATTGGCGCCGGGCTCGATCAGGCGAATTGACGGGTCGGCGCCCACGGCGGCCTGGGGCGCGCCATCGGTCGAGGCGTTGTCGACCATCAGGATCTCGAAATCGCGGAAAGTCTGCGCGCGCAAGCCCTCCAGACACCGCGCCAGGGTGGGTCCGCTCTGGTAGGCGACAATGAGAATGCTGACGAGAGGCGGCGGCGAGCCCATGAACACGACTGTCTATTGAACGGGAACGGAAAGACTGGCTAACACAGCCCGACCGCCCCGGGGTACATCGATCGTGTTGAAACAACTCAGAGCTCTGGCCTGGCGGTGCGCGCCGGATCTCTGCGAGGCGATTTCCGTCCGCCTCCCCGCCCTGCGCGCCTATCGACGGTACGGCTGGCGGCGCCGCGCCGTGGGCCCGGTGACGACGGCGACCGTCCCGATCGTTGTGGCGGGCTTTCATGGCGCTGTCCTGGGCCTGGGCGAAGCCGCGCGCGGCCTGGTCTCGGCCCTGGCCTCGACCGGAACCGCCGTGCGAGCCTGGGACGTCTCGGAACAGCTGGGTCATGCGCGCTGGCTCGACCTTGGCGACACCACCGCCCCGGCCGCTGGACCGGGGGTGATCATCGCCCATATGAACCCGCCCGAACTGATCCAGCTGATCGCAACGGATCCGACGCCGTTCGAAGGCAAGCGGGTCATCGGCTACTGGGCTTGGGAACTACCGATGATCCCCGGTCTGTGGAAACCGGCCTTCCGCTATGTTGACGAGATCTGGGTCCCCTCGCGATTCACCGCCGACGCCATCCGCCGGGCCGCGCCGCGCGGACTGGCGGTGCGCGTGGCGCCCCACCCCGTGCCGGTGAGCCGGGCGGCTCCCGACCGGAGCCGGTTCGGGTTGGATCCGGACCACGTGATCGTGCTTTCCGCCTTTGACTTGCGCTCGACCCTGGCCCGCAAGAATCCGCTCGCCGCCCTGGAGGCCTTCCGCCGCGCCGTCGCCAGAACCCGTCGCCCCGCGACCCTCGTGTTCAAGACCGTGGGCGGCGCCGAAGCCCCCGCCGCCCTGGCCTCGCTGCTAACGGCGATCGGCGACGCGCGCGATGTCATGCTGATCGACCAACCGCTTAGCGTCGCCGATCGTGATCGTCTGCTGGCTAGTTGCGACATCCTGTTGTCGCTGCATCGTTCCGAAGGTTTCGGTCTCCTGCTGGCCGAGGCCATGGCGTCCGGCAAGGCCGTGGTCGCCACCGGCTGGTCGGGCAATCTCGACTACATGGACGACCGGACGGCGGTCCTGGTCCCCTATACCCTGATCGCCGTCGATGACCCCCAGGGCATCTATCGTGGCGGTCACTGGGCGCAGGCCGACGTCGAGACCGCCGGCCGAGCCCTGGCGGACCTGATCGACGACGACGAGCGCCGTGAGACCATGGGGCGACGGGCCCAGGAAGCCGTCGGCGCCCAGTTGGCCACGCCGGTCATCGCCGACCTCATGCACCGCTTCCTCGACGGCGAGACGGCCCCCAGCCTATCGCGGTGACGCCGCCGAACCGGCAGGAGCAGGTGCGGGGTGTCCGGGCGTCGAACCGTTCTCCCACTCTAGCCGTACAGCGGGGTCGGCCTCCGTCGCCGCCTCCGCCAGCCCCGCGAAGGCCTTTGCGTCCAGCAGCCGCCCCGCCGCCCAGGCCGCCGCGCCACGCACCGTCGGCGAGGGGTCGGCCAGCCGCGGTTCGACCACCGCCATCATCCCCGTGTCGCCGCTGTTGCCGATCGCGTAGAGCACGTTGCGCACGAAGCGATCACGGCCGATACGCTTGACCGGGCTCTTGCTGAACAAGGCGCGGAACGCCGGATCGTCCAGCCCCGCCAGGTCCGCCAGCGACGGCCCCTTCAGGGTCTCGCGGGCGTGGAAGGCCATCTCGCTGGAAAGCTGCGCGAACTTGTTCCATGGGCAGGCGGCCAGGCAGTCGTCGCAGCCGTAGATGCGGTTGCCCAGGGCTTCCCGGAACTCGACCGGGATCGGCCCCGACAGCTCGATGGTCAGGTACGAGATGCAGCGCCGCGCATCCAGCCGATAGGGACCGGGAAAGGCGTTGGTCGGGCAGATGTCCAGGCACGCCTGGCACGAGCCGCAATGGTCGCGCTCGGGCGGGTCGGCGGGCAGGTCCAGTGTGGTCAGCACGCTGCCCAGGAACAGCCACGAGCCGAACTGGCGCGAGACCAGGTTGGTGTGCTTGCCCTGCCAGCCCAGGCCGGCCCGCTGGGCCAGGGGCTTTTCCATCAGCGGCGCGGTGTCGACGAACACCTTCACCTCGCCGCCGAACCGGCCGTGCATCCAGCGGGCCAAGGCCTTGAGCCGCTTCTTGATCACCTCGTGATAGTCGTCGCCCTGGGCGTAGACGCTGATCGCCGGGCGTGACGGGTCCTGCAGGGCCAGCAGCGGGTCGTGCTCGGGGCCATAGTTGACGCCCAGCACCACCGCCGTCTTCGCGTCGGCCCACATGGCCGTGGGGTGCGAGCGCCGGTCCAGCGTCTCCTCCATCCAGCCCATGGCCCCGTGGAAGCCCTCGGCCACGAAGTCGCGCAGCCAGCCGCCGTTGGGCCAGGCGTCGCTGGCGCTGGCGAATCCGCAGGCGTCGAAGCCCAGCCGCAGGGCCTCGGCGCGGATTTCGTCCCTCAGCGCCTGGTTCGGAGGATCAGAAGTCGAGATCGTCATAGTGCGCGACCGGCGCCAGGCCCGGCCAGCGATCGGCCAGGATGGGTCGGAAGGCGGGCCTGGACTTCAGCTTCATGTACCAGGTCTTGGTCGCCGGGAAGTCCTTCCACGGCACGTCGCCGAAATAGTCGATCACCGACAGGTGGGCGGCGGCGGCGAAGTCGGCCAGGCTCATCCGCCGGCCGGCCAGCCAGTCGCGGGTGTTCAGCAGGCCCTCGATGTAGTCCATGTGGGCGCGCAGGGCGTCGCGGCCCCGGCGCAGCGACGACAGGTCCGGCGCGCCCAGCCGCAGCAGGCGCTTCTCCATCTTCTCGTGCAGCAGGAAGCCGTTGACCTCGTTGTCGAACTTGCGGTCGAACCATTGCAGCAGGCGGCGCGCCTCGGCCCGCTCGCCGGGCTCGCGGCCCAGCAGGGCGGGTTCGGGTTCCTGCTCCTCGATGTGCTCGAGGATGGCGCGGTTCTCGGCGACCACCGTGGTGCGCTGGTGCCGGGTCTCGACCAGCACCGGCGGCACGCCCGACGGGTTGAGCTTGAGAAACTCGGCCGGCCCTTCCCAATAGCGCACCTGCACCTCGACGAACGGCAGACGCTTCTCGCCCAGGGCGAGGCGCACCTGGCGCGAGGCCGGGTCCAGGGGAAAGTGGTGAAGGGTTCGTTCGACGCTCATGCCCACGCGCATTCAGGCTGCATCGTTCGATCGATGCGCCGCTTTGCTTAACAACAGCTTGCTGAACGCCGGTCATCGGCCGACTTCGCGGCCGAATTAAGGGAATTCGTAAGGTTTGTCGGCGTCCGACCCGATCGCGCCGGCCGATCACGCCTTGGCGTTCATCCGGCCGATGAGGTTGGTGGTGCTCTGGCCGGGCTTCAGCTGGGCCAGCAGCACCTTGCCGCCATAGCCCAGCACCACGTCCGAGCCGACCACGGTCTCGACCGTATAGTCCGCGCCTTTGACCAGGACGTCGGGACGGAAGGCCTGGATCAGGGTCAGCGGTGTCGGCTCGTCGAACAGCACCACCAGGTCCACGGCCGACAGCGAGGCCAGCACGGTGGCGCGACCGCCTTCCTTCTGCACGGGACGGGTGGGGCCTTTCAGGCGCTGGACCGAGGCGTCGGTGTTCAGGCCGACGATCAGCCGGTCGCAGGCGGCCCGGGCCTGGGCCAGCAGCGAGACGTGGCCCGGATGCAGCAGGTCGAAGCAGCCGTTGGTGAAGCCCACCTTCAGGCCGCGCGCGCGCCAGCCGGCGACGACGGCCAGGGCCCCGTCCAGGTCGGCGATCTTGTCGGCCACCGGATCGGCGTGCTCGCCATGGGCCAGGCCGACCAACTCGTCGGCGGTGACCACGTCGGTGCCCAGCTTGGCCACCACCAGCCCGGCCGCCAGGTTGGCCAGGCGCGCCGCGTCCAGCGGACTGGCGCCGCGCGCCAAGGCCAGCGCCAGGGTGGCGGCCACGGTGTCGCCGGCCCCGGAGACGTCGAACACCTCCAGCGCCGTGGCGGGCAGGTGGACCGGGGCCTCGCCGCGCACGGCCAGGGTCATGCCCGCCCCGCCCCGGGTGATCAGGGCGGCCGACAGGTTGGGGGCGGTGGCCAGGATGGCGTCGGCGGCCTCGGCGGCGGCCTCGTCCCCGGCTCCAGTCACGCCGGTGGCCTCGGCCGCCTCGCGGCGGTTGGGCTTGATCAGGGTCGCGCCGTCGTAGCGGGAGAAGTCACGGCTCTTGGGGTCGACGATCACCGGCTTGCCGGCGGCGTTGGCGGCGGCGATGGCGGCCTTCAGCACCGCCGGGGTCAGCACGCCCTTGGCGTAGTCGGACAGCACCACCACGTCGACTTCGCGCAGGTGGGCGTTGAACGCCGCCAGCAGGGTCTGGCCGTCGGCCTCGCCCCGGTCCTCGCGGTCGGCGCGCAGCATCTGGTGCGAGCCGGAGATGTAGCGGGTCTTCTCGGTGGTGCGGCGGCGGGCGTCGACGATCAGGGCCGAGTCCAGGCTGGCCTCGCGGTCGATCAGGCCGGTCAGCACCCGGCCGGCGTCGTCGTCGCCGACCACGCCGACCAGCACCGCCCGGCCGCCCAGGGCCGCGACGTTGCGGGCGACGTTGCCGGCCCCGCCCAGCATCACCGTCTCGCGCTCGACGGCGATCACCGGCACCGGCGCCTCGGGCGAGATGCGGTCGACGGCGCCATAGACGAAGCGGTCCAGCATCACGTCGCCCAGCACCAGCACGGTGGCGCCCGCGAAGGCTCGAGGCAGCTTGGCCAGGGTGTCGTCCATCGGGGGTCGCTCGTCGTCTCTGCAGGAAGCGCCATTTGGCCCCGCCGGGCGCGGTCGGCAAGCCCGGCGATGCGCGCTCAGGGCGGCGGGGCCTCGCCGAACGCCCCGCCATGCGGCTCGGCCACGCCGCGCGGATCGGGATGAAGCAGGATGTCGGCGGCCGGAAACGCCTCCAGGACGCGGTTCTCGGCCGCCACCATCACCGCGTGGGCGACGCTCAGCACCAGGGTCGGATCCAGGTCCATGTGGGCCTGGACATGCATGTAGGGGCCCGAGGCGCGGGTGCGCACCTGGTGGACGCCGAGCACGCGGTGATCGGCGGTCAGCAGGGCGATGATCTTCTCGCGGTCCTCCAGCGGCAGCTCGTGGTCCATCAGCTGGTGCGACGCCTCGCGGAACACGCCGATCGCGCCCCACAGCAGCCACAGGGCCACGACCAGGCCGGCGGCGGCGTCCACCCAAGCCAGGTGCAGCAGGCTGGCCGCGCCGACGCCGACCAGCGACACGGCGTTCGAAGCCAGGTCGGCGGCGTAGTGGGCGCGATCGCCCGACACCGCCACCGAGCGCGTCCGCCGGGTCACCTCGGTCTGGGCCCGGATCAGCATCAGGGTCAGGACGATCGAGGCGGCCATCACGCCGACGCCCAGGGCGCCGTGCTCGGGCGGCTCGGCGCGGGCGAAGGCGCGGATCGCTTCCTGGCCGATCAGCGCCGCGGAGGCGAACACCAGGCCGCCCTGGGTCAGGCTGGCGAAGGCCTCGGCCTTGCCGTGGCCGAAGCGGTGTTCGGCGTCGGGCGGCTCGGCAGCGTAGCGCACGGCGTAGAAGGTGATCAGCGAGGCGATCAGGTCCAGACCGCTGTCGGCCAGCGAGGCCAGCATGGCCACCGAATGGCCCATCAGCCAGGCGACGCCCTTGATGGCGATCAGGATCGCCGCCACGCCCACCGACAGGGTGGTCACGCGCCGGGTCAGCACCAGGGACTCTGCGGCGGTCAAGGCGGGGGCGGACATGCCGCCTGTGTAGCAAGCGCCGCGATGCGGCCCCAGCGAGAACGACTCGCGCGAGAGGTTCGCAAGGGCAAAGACGGGGGGGCGAAGACGGGACACACACTCATGGCAAGGCCCCGCAAGACCGGCCCACGCTGTGGAGTGAGTGTGTGTCCCCACCTCAAGCCGCGCGCCCGCTAAGCCGCCGCCTTCGTCCTCGGCCCCACATAGACCGACTGGGGGCGCACCAGCTTGCCGGTGGCCAGCTGCTCGCGGGCGTGGGCGATCCAGCCGGCCGTGCGGCCCATGGCGAACACGCAGGTGAAACTGGCCGGCGGCAGACCCAGGGCCTCCAGCAGCAGGGCGGTGTAGAACTCGACATTGGTCTCCAGCGGCCGGTCGGGCTTGTGCTGGCGCAGGATCCGCAGGGCGGCCTGCTCCACCGCCTCGGCGAAGGCCAGGCGGCCGGGCACGGCGTTCGACGTCAGGGCCAGCTGGCGGATCGCGGCCTTCAGGGCGTCGGCGCGCGGATCGCGGACCCGATAGATGCGGTGGCCGAAGCCCATCAGCCGGTCGCCGCGCGCCAGGGCCCCGAGGATCCAGGCCTCGGCGTTGTCGGGCGTTCCGATGGCGTCCAGCATCTCGATCACCGGACCCGGCGCGCCGCCGTGCAGCGGGCCCTTCAGCGCCGAGATCCCGGCCAGCACCGCCGAGGTCAGGCCGGCGCGGGTGGAGGCCACCACCCGGGCGGCGAAGGTCGAGGCGTTCAGGCCGTGATCGCAGACCGTGACCAGATAGGCGTCCAGCGCCCTCGCCTCCCCGTCCGAAGCCGGAACGCCGCGCGTCATCCGCAACATGTCGGCGGCGTGCGACAGGGCCGGGTCGGGCGCGACTGGCGACTGGCCGGCGGCGATCCGCAGCACGGCGGGGGTGAAGACGGCCGGGGCGGCGATCAGCAGCAGGGCGATGTCCAGGCCGTCGCCGTCGGGCAGGCGGGCGATCAGGGCGCGGACGGCCTCGACCGGGTCGCGTCTGGCCAAGCCCTCGTCCAGGGCGGCGACCTCGGCGAAGGCCCGGACCCGGGCCGCGCCCAGGGCCGGCGCCAGGTCGGACGGCATGGCGTCGAAGAAGCCATCGAGCAGCAGGTGGGCGACGTCCTCGAAGCCGGCGCGGTGGGCCAGGTCCTCGACGGCGTAGCCCCGGATGGTCAGGCGGCCGGCCAGGCCATCGACGTCGGACAGCACGGTCTGGGCGGCGACGACGCCTTCCAGGCCTTCGGCGACGGAGCTGGCGGCGGGAACGGCGGAAAGACCCTTGGACATGGATGAGGTCTCCTTTCGGCCCGCAATCCACGCCCTCGGTGCTTGATCGTCAATCTTGATCAATATAATCAATATGAATGGCCGAATGGATCGACGCGGAACAGGCGATGGCGGCGCTCGGCGTTCGAGCCCAGACCCTGTACGCCTATGTCAGCCGGGGCCGGGTGGGCGCGACCGCCCATCCCGACGATCCGCGCCGCAGCCTATACCGCGCGTCGGACGTCGCCACCCTGGCGGCCAAGAAGGCCCGCGGCCGGCGGGCCGCCGACGTCGCGGCCGAGGCCATCGCCTGGGGCGAGCCGGTGCTGCCCTCGGCGATCACCACGGTGGAGGGCGGCCGCCTCTTCTATCGCGGCCAGGACGCCGTCGATCTGGCCCGGATGCACAGCCTTGAGCAGGTCGCCCGCCTGCTGCGCGGCGGCCACGGCGCGCCGCTGACCGGACCCGAGCCGAAGAAGCCGAAAAAGGGCGAGACGCCGCGCGCCCGGCTGTTCTCCACCCTGGCCGCCCGCGCGGGGACCGATCCGCCGGCTCGGGGCCGCGCGCCCCTGGCCCTGGCCATGGAGGCGGCTGGCCTGCTGGAGGCCGCCGCCGACGCCGTGGCGGGTTCGATCGGCGAGGGCTCCATCCACCAGCGCCTGGCCGACGCCTGGACCCTGGACACCCATGGCGCCGACCTGGTCCGCCGGGCCCTGGTGCTGCTGGCCGACCACGAGCTGAACGCCTCGACCTTCGCGGTGCGCGTCGCCGCCTCGACCGGGGCCTCACTGGCGGCGGCGTCCCTGGCCGGGCTGGCGGCGCTGTCGGGGCCCCTGCATGGGGGCATGGCGGCGCGGGTGGAGACGTTCGTCGACGAGGCGGAGCAACGGGGGCCGGCCAGGGCGGTCGCCGAGCGCCTGGCCCAGGGCTCGGCCACGCCCGGCTTCGGCCACCCGCTCTATCCGGACGGCGACCCGCGCGCGGCGGCCCTGCTGGAGGCGTTCAAGGTTCCAGCCGCGATGGCGCAACTGCGCGCGGAGACCGAGGCCGCCACGGGCCAGGCGCCGAACATCGACTTCGCCCTGGTGGCCATGGCCCGGGCGCTGTCCCTACCCGCCGACGCGCCGTTCAGCCTGTTCGCGGTCGGTCGCATGGCCGGCTGGCACGCCCATGCGATCGAGCAACTTCAGACGGGGAAGCTGATCCGGCCCCGGGCGCGGTACGTCGGGCCCAAGCCGGCGACGGCGGGTTAGGCGCCCGGTCGGTTGAGGTCCTTGAGGCCGTCGCTGCCCTCCAGGATCGCGGCGATGTCTCCGTCGCTAATGACGAAGGCCTCCAGCGCCGGATCGGTCGCGCAATGAGCGACCGCCGCCCTGATGGTCCGTCGCAGGGCGTCGCGGACGATCCGGACTCGGGCCGAGCCGGGCTTGGCCAAGGCCGGGAGCGGCAGAGCCACATCGCCCGACCGCGAAAAGCAGCCGTCGACGACGAAATCGGTGCGCGCCTCGGTCGCGGACCGGGCGATGATCAGTCGAACCTTGCCGACTTCGGCGTTGGCGCCGCAGGCCTCGACAGGGTTCCAGCCGGAGAGATCGCCGTCGCGGCGGCAGGACAGGCGCCACGGGCCGATCACCCGCGGATCGTGAGGATCGTCCTGCCAGGCCGGCGTCGGACCAGCCTGGACCACCGCCATGGTGGCCAGCGCCATAAGGGAAGAAAGCATGAGCCGTCCCGATTGAGACGTTCATGCTAACTCATCCGAGCGGTGGCGCTAGGCCCGCTCGTGGACCGCCTCTTCCGCCGCCAGGGGCTGGGGCAGGCGCGAGACCATCTCCTTGGGGCACACCTGCCAGAACAGGTCGCGCACCCGGTCCCAGTCGCGCAGCAGGCTCTCGGCGAAGGCCGAGTCCGTCTCGCGGGCGTGCTCGGCCACCAGCGAGCGCAGCACGCCTTCCCAATAGGGCGAGGCCAAGCGCTGGACCAGGATGCTCTCCGGATTGACCAGGTTCTCGAACCGGCCGTGCTGGTCCAGGACGAAGGCCATGCCGCCGGTCATGCCGGCCCCGAAGTTGCCGCCCGTCGGGCCCAGGATCACCACCTGGCCGCCGGTCATGTACTCGCAGCCGTTGGCGCCGCAGCCCTCGACCACCGTGGTGGCGCCCGAGTTGCGGACCGCGAAGCGCTCGCCCGCCTGGCCGGCCGCGAACATCCGGCCCGAGGTGGCCCCGAACAGCACGGTGTTGCCGATCAGGGTGTTGGTCTCCGGCGCGGCCAGGCCGCGGGCGGGCTTGATCACGATCGTCGCGCCCGACAGGCCCTTGCCGACATAGTCGTTGGCCTCGCCGGTCAGCTCGATGCGCAGGCCCTGGACCGCGAAGGCGCCCAGGCTCTGGCCGGCCGAGCCCTTGAGCTGAACGGTCAGGTGGCCGGCGGGCAGGCCCTTCATGCCGAACTTGCGCACGATGTGGCTGGAGGTGCGCGAGCCGATCGACCGGGCGGTGCTGCGGACCGTGTAGGTCAGCTGCATCTTCTCGCCGCGCTCCAGCAGGGGCGCCGCGTCGCGGACGATCTGGGCGTCCAGGGTGTCGGGCACGGCGTTGCGGCCGCCCTCGACGGTGCAGTAGGGCTTGTTCTGGCCGGGATCGGCGCGGACCAGCAGCGGGTTCAGGTCCAGATCGTCCAGGTGCTCGCCGCCGCGGCTGACCTGGGCCAGCAGGTCGGTGCGGCCGACGATTTCCTGCAAGGATCGGAAGCCCAGCCCCGCCAGGATCTCGCGGACTTCCTCGGCCACGAAGCTGAACAGGTTGATGACCTTTTCCGGCGTGCCGGTGAACTTGGCGCGCAGGGCCTCGTCCTGGGTGCAGACCCCCACCGGGCAGGTGTTGGAATGGCACTGGCGGACCATGATGCAGCCCATGGCCACCAGCGAGGCCGTTCCGATGCCGAACTCCTCGGCCCCCAGCATGGCGGCGATCACCACGTCGCGGCCGGTGCGGATGCCGCCGTCCGTGCGCAGCACCACCGAGTGGCGCAGGTTGTTGAGGGTCAGCACCTGGTTGGCTTCCGACAGACCCATCTCCCACGGGCCGCCGGCGTACTTGACCGAGGTCTGCGAGGACGCGCCGGTGCCGCCGACATTGCCGGCCACCAGGATGACGTCGGCCTTGGCCTTGGCGACGCCGGCCGCGATGGCGCCGATGCCGGTGGCGGCCACCAGCTTCACCGTGACCCGGGCGATCGGGTTGATCTGCTTCAGGTCGTAGATGAGCTGGGCCAGGTCCTCGATCGAATAGATGTCGTGGTGCGGCGGCGGGCTGATCAGCATCACGCCGGGGGTGGCGTGACGCAGCCGCGCGATCATCTCGGTGACCTTGAAGCCGGGCAGCTGACCGCCCTCGCCGGGCTTGGCGCCCTGGGCGACCTTGATCTCGATCTCGCGGCACTGGTTCAGATATTCGGCGGTGACGCCGAACCGCCCGGAGGCCACCTGCTTGATGGCGCTGTTGGGGTTGTCGCCGTTCGGCAGGGGCTTGTAGCGCGCCGAGTCCTCGCCGCCCTCGCCCGACACCGACTTGGCGCCGATCCGGTTCATGGCGATGTTCAGCACGCCGTGCGCTTCTGGGCCGAGAGCCCCAAGACTCATGCCCGGCGTCACGAAGCGCTTGCGGATCTCGTTGACGCTCTCGACGTCGTCGGTCGAGATCGGGTTGCGGTCCGAGCGCCAGTCCAGCAGGTCGCGCAGCTGGATCGGCTTCTGGGTGCGCAGGCCGTTGGACCAGCGGCGATAAAGCTCGAAGTCGCCGGTGTCGCAGGCGCTCTGCAGGGTGTGGATCAGCCGCGCCTCAAAGGCGTGGGCCTCGCCCGAGCGGCGCAGCTTGTAGAGCCCGCCGACCGGCAGGGTCACGGCCGGCTCGCCCCAGGCCTTGCGGTGCAGCTCGACCGCCTTGCTCTCCAGGCCGGCCAGGCCGATGCCCGAGATGCGTGAGGGCATGCCGGGGAAGAACTCGGCGGCCAGGGCGCGCGACAGGCCAACGGCTTCGAAGTTGTAGCCGCCGCGGTACGAGGAGATGACGCTGATGCCCATCTTGGAGATGATCTTCAGCAGGCCGCCCTCGATGGCCGTCTTGAAGTTGATGCAGACGTCGCGCAGCGACTTGTCGCCGACCAGGCCGCGCTCCAGGCGGTCCTGGAAGCTTTCCTGGGCCAGGTAGGCGTTGACCGCCGTGGCGCCCACGCCGACCAGCACCGCGAAATAGTGGGTGTCCAGGCACTCGGCCGAGCGGACGATGATCGAGACGTACGACCGCAGGCCCTTGTTGACCAGGTGGGCGTGGACGCCGCCGGTGGCCAGGATCATCGGCAGGGCCACGCGGTCGGCCTGCGATCCCTCGTCGGTCAGGACGATGGCGCCGCAGCCGCGCAGCACCGCGTCCTCGGCCTCGGCCCGGATGCGGTCGAGATTGGCGCGCAGGGCGTCGCCCGGCCGCGCCTCCTCGGCCGGCAGCGGCATGGTGCAGTCGATGACGGCGACGTTCTTCTGGCCCAGCAGGCCATGGATGCGCTCGTACATGCCGGTGGTCAGGACCGGGCTTTCCAGCACGTAGACGTCCGCCTGGGCGGCGTCCTGGGCCAGGATGTTGCCCAGGTTCTTGAACCGGGTCTTCAGGCTCATCACGCCGGTTTCCCGCAGGGGATCGATCGGCGGGTTGGTCACCTGGCTGAAGTTCTGGCGGAAGAAGTGGCTGAGCGGCCGGTACTTTTCCGACAGCACGGCCAGGGGCGCGTCGTCGCCCATCGAACCGACGGCTTCCTTGCCCTCCTCGACCATCGGGGCCAGGACCATTTCCAGGTCCTCCAGGCTGAAGCCGGCGGCCGCCTGGCGGCGGGTCAGCTCCTCGCGGCCGTACTTGCGCGGCTCGGGGCCGGGGCCGATCTCCTTTTCGAGATCGACCATGTTGCCCAGCCACTCGGTATAGGGGTGGCGGCCGGCCAGCTCGTCGATGATGGCGTCTTCGCCGTAGAGCTTGCCCTCGCCCAGGTCGATGGCGATCATCCGGCCCGGCGAGATCGCCAGCTTGCGGGTGATGCGGCTCTCCTCGACGCCGCACATGCCGGCTTCCGAGCCCATGATCACCAGGCCGTCGTCGGTATAGGCCACGCGCAGCGGACGCAGGCCCGAACGGTCCTTGCCGGCCACGACCCAGCGGCCGTCGGTGGCGCACAGGGCGGCCGGGCCGTCCCACGGCTCCATCACCGCGTTGCAATAGCTGTAGAGGGCCTTGTGCGAGGCCTTCATGTGCGGGCCGTTGGCCTCGGGCACCAGCAGGGTCTTGGCCATCGGCGCGTCGCGGCCGGCCCGGACCAGCACCTCGAAGGTGTTGTCCAGGTTGGCGCTGTCCGACCCGCCCGGCTGGATCACCGGCTTCACGTCGTCCCCGAACTCGCCGAAGGCGTCGGCCGCCATCTTGATCTCGTGGGACTTCATCCAGTTGATGTTGCCCTTGATGGTGTTGATCTCACCATTGTGGGCCAGCATCCGGAACGGCTGGGCCAGGCGCCATTGCGGGAAGGTGTTGGTCGAATAGCGCTGGTGGAAGATCGCCACCGCCGCGGCGAAGCGCTCGTCCTTGAGGTCGGGATAGAACTCGTCGATGTGCTCGGCCAGGAACATGCCCTTGTAGATCAGGGACTTGGCCGAGAACGAGCAGATGTAGAAGTCGCTGATGTTCTGGGCGTGGACGCGCTTTTCGATGCGCTTGCGGCACAGGAACAGGGCGCGCTCCAGCGCCTCGCCCTCCAGGCCGGCCGGGGCGGCCAGCATGATCTGCTCGATCTCGGGACGCGTGGCGTTGGCCTTCTCGCCGATCACCGAGGTGTCGACCGGAACCTGGCGCCAGCCATAGATGTAGAAGCCGAAGCGCAGGGCCTCGGCCTCGACGATCGTGCGGCAGGCCTCCTGGGCGCCCAGGTCGGTGCGCGGCAGGAACACCTGGCCGACGGCGATCGGGCCCTGGCGCAGGGCGTGGCCGGTGCGGCGCACCTGGTCGACGAAGAAGTCCTGCGGGACGCTGACCAGCACGCCGGCCCCGTCGCCGGTCTTGCCGTCGGCGTCGACCGCGCCCCGGTGCCACAGGGCCTTCAGGGCCTTGATCGCCAGCTCGACGACCTCGCGGCGCGGCTGGCCGTCGATGGCGCAGACCAGGCCCACGCCGCACGCGTCGCGCTCGGTCGAGGGGTCGTAGGCGTGGCCGTCGATCAGGGCCTGGCGGTTCTTCAGATAGAGGTCGATGTCTTGGGCCATGGCGGCCTCCCAGAAGGGTGTCTTTGGTCCGCCCTCGTCCTTCGACAAGCTCAGGATGAGGGCTACTGAAGCGTCACTGGCAGTCTGATTTCCTCATCCTGAGCTTGTCGAAGGACGAGGAAATCAGCCGCACTTACTCCGCCGCGATCGAAATCGCGGAGGCCTTGGTCATCAGGTAGCGGTGCATGGCGTCGGCGGCGTCGCGGCCGTCCTTGATCGCCCAGACCACCAGGGAGGCGCCGCGCACGATGTCGCCGGCCGCGAACACGCCGTCCAGATTGGTCATCTGGTGGCGGACGTCGGCCTTGACCGTGCCCCAGCGGGTGGTCTTCAGGTCCGGCACCGACCACAGCTGCGGCAGGTTCTCGGGCTCGAAGCCCAGGGCCTTGACCACCAGCTGGGCCGGGCGGTCGAAGTCGCCGCCGTCGATCTCTTCGGGGGTCTGGCGGCCCGAGGCGTCCGGGGCCCCCAGGCGCATGCGGATCGCCCGCACGCCGGTGACGGCCTCGGCGTCGCCCTGCAGGGCGCGCGGCGCGGCCAGCCATTCGAAGGTCACGCCCTCTTCCTCGGCGTTGGCCACTTCGCGCAGCGAGCCGGGCATGTTGGCCTTGTCGCGGCGATAGAGACAGGTGACCGAGGTGGCGCCCTGACGGATGGCGGTGCGCACGCAGTCCATGGCGGTGTCGCCGCCGCCGACCACGACCACGTCCTTGCCCTCGGCGTTCAGCACGCCGCTGTCGAAGTCCGGAACGTCGTCGCCCAGCGTCTTCCTGTTGGAGGCGATCAGGTAGTCCAGCGCCGGCACCACGCCCTGCGAGCCCGCGCCCGGCGCCACCAGGTCGCGCGCGGCGTAGACGCCGACGGCGATCAGCACCGCGTCATGCTGGTCGCGCAGCTGCTGCAGGGTGGCGTCGCGACCGACCTCGAAGCCCAGCTTGAAGACGACCCCGCCGTCGGCCAGGCGCCGGGTGCGGCGCTCGACCACGTCCTTTTCCAGCTTGAAGCCGGGAATGCCGTAGATCAGCAGGCCGCCGGCCCGGTCGTGGCGGTCGTAGACGGTGACGGCGTAGCCTTCCTCGCGCAGCCTCTCGGCCGCGGCCAGGCCGGCCGGGCCGGCGCCGATGATCCCCACCGACTGGCCGCGGTCGGCCTTGGCGACCAGGGGCTTGACCCAGCCCATCTCCCAGGCCCTGTCGGTCAGGTAGCGCTCGACCGAGCCGATCGTCACGGTGCCGTGGCCCGACTGCTCGATCACGCAGTTGCCTTCGCACAGGCGGTCCTGGGGGCAGATTCTACCGCAGACTTCCGGCATGGAGTTGGTGGCCTGCGACAGCTCGTAGGCCTCCTGGATCCGGCCCTCGGCGGTCATCCGCAGCCAGTCGGGGATGTTGTTGTGCAAGGGGCAATGGGTCTGGCAGAACGGCACGCCGCATTGCGAGCAACGCGAGGCCTGCTCAGTGGCCTTGGCGTCGATGAAGTCGGCGTAGATCTCGTGGAAGTCGCCATTCCGTTCGCTCGCCGCCCGCTTTTCAGGCGTCGTTCGGGCGACGGTCGTGAATTTCAGCATGCGCTCGGCCATGCGACTTCCCTCGTCCCCGCTTCCGGGGAAAAATTTGCGTGCGCAGGCCTCATACGGACTCTTGGCGGCAAGAAGAATGCATCGGTCAAAAAGGTAGACGAATATATCCGTGATTTGGGGGAGGCTATTGCGAGCGACTCGCAGAAGCCCCTCCTATTGGTCTATTTTACAGACTATAGTCAAAAACGACCTTGAAGTTCCGACCTCGGGCCGAAGCCGCGGCGCCTTCGGCCCGCGCGGCGCGCATTGCCTTGGGCGGGCGGCCGCTCTAACAACAACGCCTTCGCGCCGCACCGGCCGAGTCCCGTGCTCGCGCCCTCCCCGGGAGACCTGGCAAATCGTCACAAGCTCCGGATAATCATGCCAGGACCTAGGCCAAGCCTCGCGCTTGGCGAAACGGCGCGAATCTCGCGGCCCGCGTCAGCCGCGACGCCACCGCCCGGCCCGCCCCTCAACAACCGAAATGCGATCGATGTTCTCCAAGCCCCGCGCCGATCTCGTTCCCAACACCGCCGCCTACGAGAATGAACCCCTGGTCAAGGCCACGGGCTTTCGGGAATACGACGCGCGATGGCTGTTCGGGCCGGAGATCAACCTGCTGGGCGTGCAGGCCCTGGGCCTGGGCCTGGGGACGTATATCCACGAGCTGGGCCAGTCGCGAATCGTGGTCGGCCACGACTTCCGCGGCTATTCGCTGTCGATCAAGCAGGCCCTGACCCTGGGCCTGCTGTCCGCCGGCTGCGAGGTGCACGACATCGGCCTGGCGCTGTCGCCCACCGCCTATTTCGCCCAGTTCGACCTGGACATCCCCTGCGTGGCCATGGTCACCGCCAGCCATAACGAGAACGGCTGGACCGGGGTGAAGATGGGCGCTCAGAAGCCCCTGACCTTCGGTCCCGACGAGATGGGCCGGCTGAAGGCGATCGTGCTCTCCGGCGCCTTCGTCGAGCGCGATGGCGGCAAGCTGATCCGCGTCGAGGGCGAGGCCGAGCGCTACATCGCCGACGTCGCCAAGCGGGCCCAGGTCACGCGGCCGCTGAAGGTGATCGCCGCCTGCGGCAACGGCACGGCCGGCGCCTTCGCCGTCGAGGGCCTGCGGCGGATGGGCGTCTCGGAGGTCATCGGCATGGACACGGACCTCGACTACACCTTCCCCAAGTACAATCCGAACCCGGAGGACGCCGAGATGCTGCACGCGATGGCCAAGGCCGTTCGCGAGCATGGCGCCGACCTGGCCTTCGGCTTCGACGGCGACGGCGACCGCTGCGGCGTGGTCGATGACGAGGGCGAGGAGATCTTCGCCGACAAGATCGGCCTGATGCTGGCCCGCCACCTGGCGCCGTCGCACCCCGCCGCGACCTTCGTGGTCGACGTGAAGTCGACCGGCCTCTACGCCACCGACCCGATCCTGGCCGCCCACGGCTGCAAGGTGGTCTACTGGAAGACCGGCCACAGCTACATCAAGCGCAAGAGCGCCGAGCTGGGCGCCCTGGCCGGCTTCGAAAAGAGCGGCCACTTCTTCCTGAACGGCGACCTGGGCTACGGCTACGACTGCGGCCTGACCGCGGCGGCCGCCATCCTCGCCATGCTGGACCGCAATCCGGGCGTGAAGCTGTCGGACATGCGCAAGGCCCTGCCCGTGGCCTTCACCTCCCTGACCATGAGCCCGCAGTGCGGCGACGAGGTGAAGTACGGCGTCGTCGATGAGGTGGTGCGGGAATATCAAGACCTGTTCGCCGCCGGCGGATCGATCCTGGGGCGGAAGATCACCGAGGTGATCACGGTCAACGGCGTGCGCGTGCACCTGGAAGACGGCTCGTGGGTGCTGGTCCGGGCCTCGTCGAACAAGCCGGAGATCGTCGTGGTCGTGGAAAGCACGCGCTCCGAGGAGGACATGCGCGCCCTGTTCCGCCAGGAGGTCAAGCCGCGCCTGGGCGACCGGGTCGGCAAGTACAGCCAGGAAATCTGATCCAACTTCCCGCCCCCGACCAGGTCGCCCGCTTTTCAGGCGAGGCGCGGGCGGGCGGACGCAGGATCGACACGAAATCGGGCCAGGACGGTCCTGGACGGCCGCTGGCGCGCCCTCCGCGGTGCCGCGACGCGGCCACGCGGATAAACCCGCTGTTTACCCGGCCAGGCGCACGCCCGGCCGGGGCTTTTGTACGGCCGCGCGCCCGGAGGCCCGGCCCTGGAGAGGACTGACGATGCCGGATTGGCTGATCGCGATCGTGTTGGGCCTGGTCGAGGGCCTGACCGAATTCATTCCCGTGTCCTCGACCGGCCACCTGCTGCTGACCAAGATCGCCCTGGGCCTGACCGACCCGACCTGGGACACGTTCATCGTCCTGATCCAGCTGGGCGCGGTGCTGGCGGTGGTCGCGGTCTATTTCCAGCGCCTGTGGCAGGTGGTGGTCGGCCTGCCCACCAAGCCGGAAGCCCGCCGCTTCGCCCTGAGCGTGATCATCGGCTGCATCCCCGCCTTCGCCGCCGGCCTGCTGCTGCACGGCGTGATCAAGCACTTCTTCGAGAACCCCTGGCTGCCGCAGGTGATCTGCGTGTCGCTGATCGTCGGCGGGTTCCTGCTGCTGTGGGTCGACCGCTCCAACCTGCCGGTGCGCGAGGAGGACGGCATGGCGCTGAGCTTGAAGACCGCCTTCCTGATTGGCCTGTTCCAGTGCCTGTCGCTGGCGCCCGGCGTGTCGCGCTCGGGCTCGACCATCGTCGGCTCGATGCTCCTGGGGGTCGAGCGCAAGGCCGCGGCCGAGTTCAGCTTCTTCATGGCCATCCCGATCATGGTCGGGGCTTTCGCCCTGGACCTGCTCAAGAGCTACAAGGACATCGACCCCAGCCACGCCGGCACGATCGCCGTCGGCTTCGTGGTGTCGTTCCTGTCGGGCCTGGTGGTGGTCAAGACGATGATCGCCTTCATCGGCAAGCGCGGCTTCACCCCGTTCGCCTGGTGGCGGATCGTGGTCGGGGTGATCGGCCTGGGGCTGATCTACATGCCGCGCTGATCCTGGTCCCTCTCCCCTTGCGGGAGAGGGTGGCCCGCGTAGCGGGTCGGGTGAGGGGTCGACGAACGACAAAGCCGCGCCCAGTCGCAAGACCGGACGCGGCTTTTGCTTTTGGGAGACCCCTCATCCGGCGGCTACGCCGCCACCTTCTCCCGCAAGGGGAGAAGGAAAGGGGAAATCAGAACGCCCCCGCCGGGACCTCGGCGTACTGGCCGCCCTTGCGGTAGCGGTAGAGGTAGGACGGGACCACGGCCTCGACCGCGGTCGGGACGACGCCGGCCTCGGCCAGGCCCGGCAGGCCGTTGTCGGCGACATTGTCGGTCTTCAGCGACTCGACCTGGTCGGAGGTCAGCGGCGGGTTGATCGGCGACAGGTCGCCGACCTTGCCGATCAGGCGGGCCGCGAAGAACGGGATCGGGGCCAGCACGCGGTTGCGGCCGGTCTCGCGCAGGATCAGCTCCATCAGCGCCTTGAAGCTGTAGACGGCCGGGCCGCCCAGTTCGTAGGTCAGGCCCTCGGCGGCCGGGCTGGCGACGGCCTTGGCCACCACCTGGGCCACGTCACCAACATAGACCGGCTGGAATTTCGTCTCGCCGCCGCCGATCAGCGGCAGGGCGGGGAACAGGGCGGCCATCTGGCCGAACTTGTTGAAGAACTTGTCCTCGGCCCCGAACATGATCGACGGGCGGATCACCACCGCGCCCGGGAAGGCGGCGCGGACGGCCGCTTCGCCCTGGGCCTTGGTGCGCTGGTACTTCGAGGACGACTCCAGGTCCGCGCCGAGGGCCGAGACCTGCACCAGGCGCTTGACGCCGGCGGCCTTGGCCTGCTCGGCGATCGTCTTGGCGCCCATCACGTGCAGGGTCTGGAAGGTTTGCCGGCCGCTCTCCCACAGGACCCCGACCAGGTTGACCACCGCCTCGGCGCCGTCGACCGCGCGCGCCACCGACGGGACGTTGCGGACATTGGCCTGCACGACCTCGATCTGGCCGACATCGCCCAGCATCCGCATGCGATAGGCCAGGTTCGGATTGCGCACCGCCACCCGCACGCGATGGCCCGCCTTGGCGAGCGCCCGTACGACCTGGCCGCCGACGAAGCCGGAGCCGCCGAACACCGTGACCAGACCTTGCATAATCAACCTCGTCCTAAACCCGTGAGCCGGGGGATAGACGACCGCGAGCCCAATCGCAACGAAATGCGCAACTAAGCGATTGACGCGGTCAAAACCTTTGCATAAACGTCCCGGCCTCGCGGCGATCCACGGATCGCTTCGCAGGCCCAGGTGGCGGAATTGGTAGACGCGCTGGCTTCAGGTGCCAGTGACTGAAAGGTCGTGGAGGTTCGAGTCCTCTCCTGGGCACCACCCCCTACCAACCTTCGAAAGAAGGTCGGGGTGGCGCCGAAAGCCTCCAGGCGTCGGCCGGGCTTTTGAAATTTCCAGGCATTGAAGGTTCCGCAAGCTCAACCAAGGGCTGGCGATGGTCGTGACCAGCGGATAGATATCCTGTTCATCCGGCCTATAGTGTCGGCGCCCCATATTTAAGGCGTGTCGGAATTCGCAACGTCCCGTGCGACGAGACCGAGGCGCGGAGACGAAGAGACTTGGCCAACTTCCTGCATGAAGGCGACCTTCCGGACGGCGCGTTCGCCGGCGCGACCGCGGTCGCCATCGATTCCGAGACCATGGGCCTGCGCCTGGGCCGCGATCCGCTGTGCGTGGTCCAGCTGTCGTCAGGCGACGGCGACGCCCACGTGGTGCGCCTGGACCGCTCGACCTATGACGCGCCCAACCTCAAGCGCCTGCTGACCGACCCGGCCGTGGTGAAGCTTTTTCACTTCGGCCGCTTCGATATCGCCATGTTCCTGTTGCACCTGGGTGTCATGACGGCCCCCGTGTACTGCACCAAGATCGCCAGCAAGCTGGCCCGCACCTATACCGACCGCCACGGCCTGAAGGACGTGACGCGCGAACTGGTCGGCGTCGAGCTGTCGAAGGTCCAGCAGAGCTCGGACTGGGGCGCGGCGGTGCTGTCGCCCGAACAGGTGGCCTATGCGGCGTCCGACGTGCTGCATCTGCACGCCCTGCGCGAACGTTTGGACGCCATGCTGATCCGCGAGGGCCGCATGGCCCTGGCGAAGGCGGCGTTCGACTATCTTCCCCATCGCGCCGCCCTCGATCTGGCCGGTTGGGAAGACGTCGACATCTTCGCGCACAGCTGAAGGCTGGAGGCATGACCACGCTGGAGGCCGATCGGGCGGGATACAGGCGGGACTTGCGCCGCTGGCGCCGTCGCTCGCGCCGCGTCAAGCTGGCGCGCGTGGTCCTGCCGATCGCCATGGTCGCCACCCTGGCGGCGGTCGGCGGCCAGGTGGCCTGGCGATCGTTCACCGCCGGCGACCGCCGGTCGTCCGAGGGCAAGACGCAGATCCGGATGATCACGCCGCGTTTCTACGGCCAGTCCAGCGACGGGCGGCCGTTCATCATCACCGCCCGCTCGGCGGTGCGCGACGAGAACGACCTCAAGCGGGTGTTCCTGGACGCCCCGACCCTGACCCTGGGCGTGGGCAGCCCCGCCCCGACGCGCTCGACCGCCGACCGCGGCGTCTATCGCGAGGACACCCTGAAGCTGCAGCTTTACGGCAATGTCCGCATGGACGACGGCGCCGGCTATCGCTTCGCCTCGGACGAGGCCCTGGTCGACACGCGCAACGGCAACACCACCGGCGAAACCGAGCTGCAAGGCGAAGGTCCCACTGGACAGGTGCAATCCAACGCCTACTCCGTATATGACAAGGGCGACCGCATTATCTTCCGGGGCGGCGTCAGGACACGAATCGACCGGAAGACGGGCCAACCGGTCCCGGAACAAGGGACGGCTCCCGAATAGACATGAGGACCTGGTTGATGAATCGATGGATGGCGCCGACGGCGATCGCCCTCAGCCTGTTGAGCGGGCCGGCCCTCCTGGTCGGCTTCGGAAGCGCGGCGACGGCTCAGACGCCCGCCGCCAGCGGCAACAATTCCAGCGCGCCGGTGGACATCTCCGCCGACGAGCAGGAGGTCATCAACAGCCAGTGCAAGACCATCTTCCGCGGCGCGGTCGAGGTGTTGCAGGACAAGGCGCGCATGCGGGCGGCGACCATGACCGTCTACAACCGCCGCAAGACGCCGGGCAAGACCTCCTCGCCCACCGGCAACAACGACTGCGGCGACGTCGACCGCGTCGAGGCCGACGGCAACGTCTTCTACGTGACGCCCGAACAGACCGTGCGCGGCGACCACGCCGTCTACACCTATGACAACGACACCATCGTCGTGACCGGCGACGTGGTGGCCGTCCAGGGTCAGGACGTGGCCCGCGGCGACCGCATGACGATCAAGACCAAGACCAACGACGTGAAGATGGAATCCAACGCCACGGGTCGCGGCAAGACGCGTGTGCGGGCGGTGCTCTATCCCGACCAGAACAAAGACAAGAAGCCCGCCGGCAAGCCGTAGGACCCCATGGCGTTTTCGATGCAATCCCTGGGCGTCAATCGCGACGCGGCCTCCGAAGGCCTGTTCGTCGACGCCATCGGCAAGTCGTTCGGCGACCGCCCGGTCGTCAAGAGCGTCTCGCTACGCCTCAAGCGCGGCGAGGTCGCGGGCCTGCTGGGCCCCAACGGCGCCGGCAAGACCACCTGCTTCTACATGATCACCGGCCTGGTCGCCGCCGACTACGGCTCGATCTATCTGGACGGCGAGGACATCACCAGCCAGCCGATGTTCCAGCGCGCCCGCATGGGCGTGGGCTATCTGCCGCAGGAAGCCTCGATCTTCCGCGGCATGACGGTCGAGCAGAACGTCATGGCCGTGGTCGAGATGCGCCAGAAGAACCAGCGCAAGGCCCGCGAGCACGTCACCGAGATCCTGGAAGAGCTGCGGATCACCCACATCCGCAAGTCGCCGGCCGTGGCCCTGTCGGGCGGCGAGCGCCGCCGGGTGGAAATCGCCCGCGCCCTGGCCAGCGAGCCGTCGTTCATGCTGCTGGACGAGCCGTTCGCCGGCATCGACCCGCTGGCCATCTCCGACATCCGCGAGGTGGTCAGCTATCTGAAGAACCGCGGCATCGGCATCCTGATCACCGACCACAATGTCCGCGAGACCCTGCAGATGGTCGACCGGGCCTCGATCATCCACGCCGGCGAGGTGCTGTTCGAAGGCTCGCCCCAGGAGATCGTCGACAATCCCGAGGTGCGCCGCGTCTATCTGGGCGACAGCTTCGACGAACGCTGAGGCGTTTGGCGGCGAATTTTTAATCGCCCGGCGCCGCATGCCGGGCGGAATTTAACGGCCCCCGCGCCCGCCGGCCCGGCGCGGGGGCCGTTTCACGCCCGCTCCAGGCCAGCTTAAGTCCAGACTTTCCAAGGCCTTACACCGCATCGGAGAGAAAAACGCCCGTCTCTCCGGACGGAGTGTCGCACTGGCCCGCTTTTTGCTGGCGTTCGCGCCCCGTTAACCAGACTGCCCTTCAATGGCGATCAACAGGTTCGTTGATTTGCCCAGGAGGGCGCATTGGCTCTCGGCCACAGATTGGAGCTTCGGCAAGGCCAGGGCCTTGTCATCACGCCGCAGCTTCAGCAGGCGATCAAGCTCCTGCAGCTGTCGAATCTGGAGCTCGACGCCTTCGTCGAGGCCGAGCTCGAGCGCAATCCCCTGCTCCAGCGCGACGACGGGCCGGCCGAGACCGACCGCGCGCCCGAAGAGATCGCCGAACGCCCCACCGAAAACCTCGGCCTGGACGCGGTGTCCGACAGCGCCGCCAGCGGCCAGATGGACGCCACGCCCGACGACGTCTCGCCCGGCGAACGCGCCAGCGGCGACGGGGTCGAGTCCGGGGCCGAGCAGGCCGGCGGCCAGATCGACTGGTCGCGCACCGGCGGCGGCGGCAATTTCGAGGGCGACGGCCACTACGAAGAGGCCCTGACCCGCGCCCCGACCCTGGTCGAGCACCTGACCGAGCAACTGGCCGTGGCCGGCCTCTCCCCCGCCCAGAACGCGGTGGCCGCGGTGCTGATCGACGCGGTCGACGAGGCCGGCTACCTGCGCGCCGACCTCGACGAGGTCGCCGGACGCCTGGGCTGCGGCCTGGCCTTCGTCGAGGACGTGCTGACCGTGCTGCAAGGCTTCGAGCCGGCCGGCGTCATGGCCCGCGACGTGCGCGAGTGCCTGGCCCTGCAGCTGAAGGACGTCAATCGCTACGACCCCTGCATGGCCGCCCTGCTGGACAATCTGGACCTGCTGGCCCGCCGCGACATGAACGCCCTGCGCAAGGCCTGCGGCGTCGACGACGAGGACCTGCGCGAGATGGTCGCCGAGATCCGCGCCCTGACCCCTCGCCCCGGCGCGGCCTTCCATTCCGACCCGCCCCAGACCCTGACGCCCGATGTCCACGTGCGCGAGACGCCCGGCGGCCTGTGGCACGTGGAGCTGAACACCGACACCCTGCCCAAGGTGCTGGTCGACCAGCGCTACCACGCCCGGGTCAGCAAGGGCGCGCGGACCGAACAGGAAAAGACCTTCGTCGCCGACAGCTTCGCCACCGCCAACTGGCTGGTCAAAAGCCTCGACCAGCGGGCCAAGACCATCCTGAAGGTCTCCAGCGAGATCGTCCGCCAGCAGGACGGCTTCCTGGCCTACGGCGTCGAGCACCTGCGGCCGCTGAACCTGAAGACGGTCGCCGACGCCATCGGCATGCACGAATCGACCGTCAGCCGAGTGACCTCCAACAAGTACATCGCCACCCCGCGCGGCGTGTTCGAGCTGAAGTACTTCTTCACCTCGGCGATCCAGGCCACCGAGGGGGGCGAGGCCCACTCGGCCGCCAGCGTGCGCCACAAGATCAAGGGCCTGGTCGAGGCCGAGCGCACCGAGGCCGACGTCCTTTCCGACGACCGCATCGTCGAGATCCTCAAGGAGGGCGGCGTCGACATCGCCCGCCGCACCGTGGCCAAGTACCGCGAGGCGCTGCGGATCCCGTCGTCGGTCGAACGCCGCCGCTTGATCAAGGAAACCGCCTGACCGATGGTCCGGACGCTCGCGGTCCGCGTTGATAGACACGCGACCCAAGGCTGAGCATGAGCATCCAGAGACTATCGGACGTGATCGAAGGATTCGGCGAGGACGAACGTCCCGTCCTGACCGTCGGCCAGATGCTGGAGCAGTTCGACAGCCGCGCCTTCGGGGCCATGCTGCTGGTGTTCGGCCTGCTGAACTGCCTGCCCCTGCCCCCGGGCTCGTCGACGATCCTCAGCCTGCCGATCTTGCTGCTGGCCCCGCAGATCGCCTGGGGTTCCGACATCCCCTGGCTGCCGCGCCGGCTGGTCGAGCATCCCCTGAAGCGCGACGATCTGCGCGGATTGTTCCGTAGGCTGACGCCGATCGTCCGGCGGATGGAGCTGGTGACCCGCCCGCGGCTGAAGATCCTGTTCGGGCCGATCGGCGAGCGGCTGATCGGCGTGGTCTGCACCCTGCTGGCCCTGGTGCTGGTGCTGCCCATCCCGCTGGGCAACCTGGCGCCCGGCGCCACCGTGGCCGTCCTGGCCCTGGCCCTGCTGCAGCGCGACGGCCTGCTGGCCCTGCTGGGCTACCTGATGGGCGCGGTCAGCGTCGGCCTGCTGGTGCTGAGCGCGGGCGTGGTGGCGGCCGCGGTCGACCGGCTGCTGCACATGATTCCGGGACTGGTTTAAGTCGCTTTTGCGACGCTTGACACCAGACCCGGACGGGCGCGTTGTTAGGCCATGCAAGTCCAAATCTCCGGCAAGCATGTCGACGTTGGCGAGGCTCTGCGAGCGCGAGTCTCCGACGAAATCACCCTGAGCATCGGCAAGTATTTCGACCGCGGCGGCGACGCCGATGTCGTGATCAGCAAGGAGGGCTTCGCCTTCCGGGTCGATTGTTCGGTCAAGCTGGCTTCGGGCCAGCAGCTGATCAGCCATGGGTCGGGCGGCGACGCCCACGCGGCTTTCGACGCCGCCCTGGCCAAGATCGAGACGCGCATCCGGCGCTACAAGCGACGACTTAAGAGCCATTCGATCGCCGCCACCGCCAAGCAGGCGGAAAACGCGGCGATGTACGTGCTGCGGGCCCCCGACAGCGACGAGGTCGACGACGACGACTGGACGGCCGAGGACGACCATCCGACCGGCGCGCCGGCCGCCATGGTCATCGCCGAATCCCAGGCCGCCCTCAAGACGATGACTGTTTCCATGGCGGTCATGGAACTGGACTTGACCGAGTCCCAGGCAATCGTGTTTAGGAACGCCGCCCACGACGGTTTGTCGGTGGTCTACAGGCGGCCTGACGGAAATATCGGCTGGATCGACCCCGAACGCACCAAGTCGTTGAACGGGTACGCACCGGCCGCAAGCTGATCGAACCTCGGATCGGTCGGCGCGTTTCGGTAGGCCCCCGTCTCGGCGAGAGGCGGCGACGAAGCGCGACGACCGACTGCGAGCGAGTTTCCACACCATGACCCTTGGCGATCTCCTCGAGCCCGGCGCGGTCACCCTCAGAGTCAGCGCCGCCAACAAGCGTCAGGTCCTCGGCGTGATCGCCGATGTCGCCGCCCGGGCGTTCGGCGTCGACGCCGACGAGGCGCTGGAAGGCCTGATCGAGCGCGAGAACGCCGGTTCCACCGGCGTCGGCCAGGGCGTGGCGATCCCCCACGCGCGGCTGTCCGACATCGACCGGGTCCGCGCGGTGGTCGTGCGCCTGGAGACGCCGGTGGCGTTCGGCGCGGTCGACGACAAGCCGGTCGACCTGCTGGTGGCGCTGTTCGCGCCCCGGGACGCCGATTCCAACCACCTGCGGGCCCTGGCCCGCGTCTCGCGGATGATGCGCCAGCCCGAGCTGCGCGAGCAGCTGCGCCAGGCCCGCTCGGCCGACGCCGTGCACGTGATGCTGACCCAGGCCCACGAGAGCAAGCCCACCGCCGCCTGACGGCGCCGGGCAATCGGCCGCCCGCCAGAACCCCGCCCCGTCAGAACCCCGCCATGTCGTCGCCCAGCCAGGCCAGGGCGGCCGGCGCGCCATAGGCGCAGCCGACCAGCACCTTGCCGTCCAGTCCGCCCTGGTGGAGCTGGTAGGCGATCAGCGTCCGCCCCTCGTCGATCGACCGCTCGGCGGGTCCGTAGGACGAGGGCTCCAGTTGCAGCCGGGCGGAAACCGCGGCCAGCGCCTCTCCCGACACGACCATGGCGATGCGGCTCGGCGAAACGTAGATCGTGTCCGTCGAGGCGCCCAGGGCGCTGACCGGCGCGGCCAGGCGATAGAGATTGCCCGACGGCGCGGCGAAGGCCTGGGCCGGCGACTTCATCCCGGCGTCCTCGGCGGCCAGACCGGCCATCAGGGTGGCGACGGCGCTGTCGTCGATCCGACAGGACACCGCCCGCGCCAGCAGGCTTTCCCGCGCCAGCACGGCCGACGGGGCGGCGAGGGCCGCCAGGGTCGCGACCAGGGCCAGGGTGCGATTCACGACGCTCAAACCCGCTTCATGCCGATGATCTTCACCGGCGGGTTCAGCATCTGGCCCTTCATGGCCGGATAGAGCGCCGGGCCGTCGGCCTTCAGGGCCAGGATCTTCTTGACCACGTCCAGGCCCTGGACAACCCCGCCGAACGCCGCGAAGCCCTGGTTGTCGCCCGCCGCGCCGGGATGGGCGTCCAGATAGGGCTGAGGGCTGGCGCAGATGAAGAAGTCGCAGGTGGCCGTGCCGGGCGCGTTGCGGGCCATCGAGATCGTCCCGGCCCGGTGCTTGATCCCCGTCAGGCGGGTGCTTTCGTGGGCGATCGGGGCGAAGCGGCGCACCCGGTCGGGCGGCCCGCCCTGGATCGAGCCGGCGCCCTTGACGCCCTTGGTCTTCGACGCGCGGTAGAAGGTCCCGCCGTCATACTTGCGGGCGTCGACATAGCGCAGGAAGTTGGCCGAGGTGATCGGAGCCTTGCCGCTCTCCAGCTCGACGACGATCGTGCCGTGGTCGGTCTGGATCGCCACGCGGGGTTTGGGCGCCGCGGCCAGGACGGGCAGGGGGCTGGCCGCCAGGAGCCCGGCGGCTCCCAGCAGGGTGCGACGTCCGATCCAGGTGCTCATGCTCGCCGTTCCTCGCCTGTGGTCGCGACTCCTTAGCGCGCCGGGGAACGTTGATCGAGCGGTCTTAGTGCACCGACACCGGGGCCAGTTCGTGGGCGAGGGCGGCGGCGACGGCCGCGTCCTTGTCGGTCAGCACGGCCAGGCGGGCGCCGTCGGCGCGGAACACCGCGTACAGGGTCTGGTCGGGAGACAGCTCGACCTCGTCGGTCACGCCGACCGGCACGTCGGCCAGGATCTCCGCCGCCTTGATCGGGCGCACATAGACCAGGTCCGGGGCGCCCAGAGCCGCGAAGGCCTCGGCGGAAAAGAACGGGGTAGCGGGATTGGGTGTCATAAGACCACCTCCTTCGAAAGGGGAACGTCCCGTATCGCGTCTGGGTTCAGACCGCGGCCGGGGACTGTCGTCGGGCTGCCGCCGAGCGGTCAGCTCACCGAGCGGATCGGGATGCGGCGGACCAGCCGTTCCGGCTCCGGACGGGCCAGGTCCACGTGCAGCAGGCCGTGCTCGAGCGTGGCGGCCGTGACCTCCATGCCTTCGGCCAGCACGAAGGTTCGCAGGAAGCCGCGGGCGGCGATGCCGCGATGCAGATAGGCCTTGTCGGCCTCGGGCTTGCCTTCGGTCTCGCGTCGCCCGGCCACCACCAGCTGGCCGCCCTCGACGGTCACCTGCAGCTGGTCGGGCGAGAAGCCGGCCACCGCCAGGGTGATGCGCACCCCGCCATGCTCGGCCTGCTCGACATTGTAGGGCGGATAGCTTTCGGCGGCGGCCTTGGCCGCGCGCTCGATCAGGTCTCGGGTGTGCTCGAAGCCCAGCAGGAAGGGGCTGTCGAACAGGATCGTCCGGGTCATCGCGAAGTCCTCGCTCAAGCGACTTCGTTCGTCCGACGCGACCCGGGATCGGCATCGCGCCTGACGACGTAACGACTAGGTGGCGATGCGGAAGGACGGGTTCAAGGGGAACCCAAGGTCCTCCCCACGTGGGGGAGGTGTCGCCCGACGGGCGACGGAGGGGGGGAGCAGTACGAGGGCGACCGTGGTCGCGGCCGGCTGCTGCGCAAACTCCCCCCACCGGCCTTCGGCCGCCTCCCCCACAGGGGGAAGACCAGCCTTGGCCGTTCGCCTACTTCTTCGTCCAGCCGCCGTTCAGCGGCTTCCAGTACTGGCCCGGCGCCAGGCGGGCGTAGAGCTGCTTGGCCGTGGCCTGGCCGGCGGCCTCGGCGGTGACGCCGGTCTTGGCGGCGGTGTCCTTGTAGACGGCCGCGCGGCCGGCGTTGATCTCGGCCACGGCGGCGCGGGTGTCGGCGTCGCCGCCCGAGACGATGCCCAGGAAGCCGTCGGCCTGTTCGCCCACGGTTCCCGCGGCCTTGCCGGCGTCGACGGCGGCCTTGGCGGCGGCCGACTGGGCCAGGGCGGGAAGGGCCCCGAAGCTCACGGCGCCCAGCGAGGCGGCCAGGGCCAGGACCGTCATAGTCTTGCGGATCATGTCGGTTCCTCTCTTAGAACAGGTTGGGGTTCTGCTGGATCGCGGACTGGACTTCCTTGTCCAGTTGCACGCGCACATTGGCGTCCAGCTTGGCGTAGATGTTGATCGGGTCGACCTTCACCCGCACCGTCGGGGTGCACGCCGCGAGGGCGCCCACCGCGAGGAGGGGAAGGATCAGGGCGCGCTTCATGGCGGGTGTCTCCAGTTCTCGGGGAATCTGCGGCTTCAAGGCTGAACCGTATCTGAACGCGGCGGCGGGGTCGCCGTGGACGTGGGGGCGGGCGTAGGCGTGGGCGTGGGCGTGGGC